>TARA_R100000541_G_scaffold340_14_pt1 | contig 66057 bp, 52 predicted proteins | sample TARA_R100000541 | Tara Oceans TARA_R100000541 (sample SAMEA2621416) | marine metagenome | biome: marine biome (ENVO:00000447); feature: surface water layer (ENVO:00002042); material: "saline water (ENVO:00002010), including plankton (ENVO:xxxxxxxx)" | depth 5 m | reverse complement strand
ACGGCCACCCAGGCAAAGCCAAGGGACACTGGAAGCACAAACACAAGCATCACCGCTGAGTCAGCCGCTCCGTAGCGCGGCGCGACCAGCCACAGCTGAACGGCCGACAAGTTCGGCCGTTCAGCTGTCTAACCACAGAGCTGCGGTTATTCGGCCGTCATTACCAGCGCTTCCAAGGCCTGGCGCAAACCGCTCGGGATCGGCGTCGGCCGGTTGCTGGCGCGATCCACGAACACATGCACGAAGCGCCCTGCCGCACAGGCCTGCGCTTCGCCTGCCTTGAAGATCGCCAGCTCGTACTGCACCGAGCTGTTGCCAAGCTTGCCGACCCGCAGCCCGACTTCCAGCACATCGGGAAAGGCGATGGAGGCGAAGTAATCGCACGAAGAACTGACGACGAAGCCCACCACCTCGCCTTCGTGAATATCCAACCCGCCACGCGCAATCAGATAGGCGTTCACCGCGCTGTCGAAATAGCTGTAGTAGACGACGTTGTTCACGTGGCCATAGATATCGTTGTCATGCCAGCGAGTAGTGATCGGCTGGAAGTGACGGTAATCGGCGCGCAGGTGCTGCGGTTGTTCGGCCATTCGAGAAGTCCTTGTTCAGCAAATCGGCACACCGTAGGCGACGCGGTGCACCAACAGGGTCAGTACGCGGCGCGGTAGATGGCCAAGGCATCAGCCTCGGTCACTTCGCGTGGATTGTTGACCAGCAGGCGCTGCTGGAGCATCGCCTCCTTCGCCAGTTGCGGCAGCATGTCCTCCGGCACACCGGCGTCGCGCAAACGGGTCGGCAGACCGACACGTGCACTCATCTGCTCGAATTCCTCGATCAGCTGCTCGGCATAAGTCGACGGATCATCCTTGCGCAGCCGATCACCAAGGATGATCGGCGCCAGCTCGCCGTAATGGGTGGTCGCCGCATTGACGTTGAAACGCAACACCTGCGGCAGCACCAGCGCGTTCGACAGCCCGTGCGGAATGTGGAAGTTGCCGCCCAGCGGATAGGCCAGCGCATGCACCGCAGCCACGGGGGCGTTGGCGAAGGCCTGCCCGGCCAGGCAGGCACCGAGCAGCATGGCCTGGCGCGCCTCGCGGTTGCTGCCGTTGTGTACAGCTTGGTCGAGGTTGGCCGCCAGCAGACGCAGCGCCTCGCGCGCCAGCAGGTCGGACATCGGGTTTTTCTTCAACGCGCTGGTGTAGGCCTCAATGGCATGCACCATGGCGTCGATCCCGGTGGCGGCCGTCACCGCCGGTGGCAAGCCGAGGGTAAGGTCAGCGTCGAGCAGCGCCAGGTCCGGCAGCAGCATCGGCGAAACCACGCCCATTTTCGTGGTTTCGCCGGTGGTGATAATGGCGATCTGGGTGACCTCGGATCCAGTGCCTGCGGTGGTCGGCACCTGAATCAACGGCAAACGCTTGCCCTTGGCGTTACCGACGCCGTAGATATCCTGCAGGGTCTGGGTGTTGTCCGGGTGTGCCAGAAGGGCCACCAGCTTGGCGACATCCATCGAGCTGCCGCCACCAAAGCCGATCACCAGATCAGCGCCAGCTGACCGGGCCTGCTCGACGGCGGCCAGCACGATGGCTTCCGGCGGATCTGCGACGACCTGATCGTAAACGGCGACCTTCAACCCTTCCGTCTCGAAACCCGGAAGCACCTCGTTGAGCAGGCCGAAGCGGGTAATCCCGGGATCGGTCACGACCAATACGGAACGCGCCTCGCGCTCCTTGCAGAGGCTAGCCAGCCGGCGCGACGAGCCGGGCTCACAAATCAGTTGGGCGGTTGTGGCAAAGCTGAACGGATGCATCGGTGCCTCCTGTGATCGATTAGCTCAAAACGCGAAGTCGCTTTCTGGCAGCGCCATCAGGCAATCGGCACCGCCCTGGATTGCCTCACGATGCGCACTCGCCCGCGGCAGTACGCGACGCAGGTAGAAGTCCGCGCTGGCCAGCTTGGCCTGGTAGAACGCCTCCTCTCCAACTCCTTGCTCCAGCGCGTCCTGTGCCCGCGCTGCAGCCTGTAGCCAGAGCCCCGCCAACAACACATAGGCCGAGTACTGCAGGAAATCCACCGACACCGCGCCGATTTCCTGCGGGTCCCGCCCGGTGGCGGCGATGATCTCGGCGCTCAGCTCACGCCATTCACCGATCCGAGCCTGTACCTTGCTGGCCATGGCATGCAGTGCTGGCCGGTCAACCTGCTGGTCGCAAATCTCGCTGAACTCGGCCTGCAGCGCTGACAGTTCAGTGCCGCCATCGCCGAGCAACTTGCGGCGGATGTAGTCGAGCGCCTGGATGCCGTTGGTCCCTTCGTACAGCTGAGTGATGCGGCTGTCGCGCATCAGCTGCTCCATGCCCCATTCGCGGATATAACCGTGGCCGCCGTAGACCTGCACGCCGAGGCTCGCGACCTCCTGGCCCATGTCGGTGAAGAAGGCTTTGACGATAGGAATCAGCAGCGCCGCGCGCTTGCTTGCGGCCTTGCGGTAGCTCGGTTCGGGATGGCCATGTTCAAGGTCCAGCTGCCGGGCGCAATACGCCGCCAACATCCGGCTGCCTTCGACCAGCGTCTTCTGCGTCAGCAGCATGCGCCGCACGTCCGGGTGAACAATGATCGGATCAGCCACCTTGTCCGGATGCTGAACACCGGCCAAACCGCGCGACTGCAGCCGCTCACGTGCATAGCCCAGCGAGCCCTGATAGGCCTGTTCGGCGATGCCCAGGCCCTGCAAACCGACCTGGAAGCGCGCGTCGTTCATCATGGTGAACATGCACGCCAGACCCTGGTTCGGCTCGCCGACGACCCAGCCGGTGGCGCCGTCGAAGTTCATCACGCAAGTGGCCGCGCCTTTGATGCCCATCTTGTGCTCGATGGCGCCGCAGGAAAGCGCGTTGCGCTCGCCGGGCGTACCATCGGCCTTGGCGATGAACTTGGGTACCAGCAAGAGGCTGATGCCCTTCACCCCGGCCGGTGCATCCGGCAGGCGTGCCAACACCAGGTGCACGATGTTCTCGCTCATGTCGTGCTCGCCACCGGAGATGAAGATCTTGCTGCCGCTGACCTTGTAGCTGCCGTCCGCCTGGGGCTCGGCCTTGGTCCGTAATAGCGCGAGGTCGGTGCCGGCCTGCGGCTCGGTCAGGCACATGGTGCCGCTCCAGCTGCCGCTGACCAGCTTCTCCAGATAGGCGTTCTTCAGCTCGTCGCTGCCGTGCTTGTACAGCGCCAGCACCGCGCCCTCGGTGAGGCCCGAGTAGATGCGGAAGGACAGGGACGCGCCCATCAGCATCTCGTGGAAGTTACAGGCGACCAGCTGCGGGAAGCCCTGGCCACCGTACTCGGTCGGCCCGGTCATGCTCGCCCAGCCGTTGTCGACGTACTGCCTGTAGGCCTCGACGAAGCCCTGCGGGGTGCGCACCTCGCCGTTTTCAAGGGTCACGCCCTCTTCGTCGCTGTTGCGATTGAGCGGTGCGATTTCGCCGCCGGTGTAGCGCGCCGCTTCTTCCAGCACGCCGTCGATCAGCTCACGGTCCAGGCCGTTGCCGAGCAGCTCGCAATGAGCGCTGGCGTCGAATAGCTCGTGCAGTACGAAACGCATGTCACGCAGGGGGGCCTTGTACTCCATGCTCAGGCTTCCTTTTTGTCGTCAACGAAGCAACTGCCGAGCGTGGCCAGGCTGTCGATCAGCTCGGCCGGCTGCCAGTGCGGCCCGTGGCGCTCGGCCAGTGCATTCAACCGGTCACGAATGGCTGGCAGGCCTTGGCGATCAGCCCAGGTCATCGGCCCGCCGACTTCGGCCGGGAAGCCATAGCCGTAGAGGTAAACGGTGTCGATATCAGCACTGGACTCGGCCATGCCTTCTTCAAGAATCTTCGCGCCTTCGTTGACCAACGCCAGCAGGCAGCGCTCGAGAATTTCTTCGCTGCCAATTTCGCGACGTTGAAAGCCGAGCCGCTCGGACTCGCGCTGCACGAGCGCGTCCACTTCCGGGTCGTGTTCGGCCTGGCGGCTGCCTTCGGCATAGCGGTAGTAGCCCATGCGCGATTTCTGGCCGAAGCGGCCGAGCTCGCAGAGGCGGTTGTCGATCTGCACCTCAGGCTCATCCTGGCCCTTGCCGGCCAATTCGCGCGAACGCCATTCCAGGTCGATGCCGACTACGTCGTACATCCGGAACGGCCCCATGGCGAAACCGAAGCCCTGCAGCGCAGCGTCTACCTGATGCGGGTAGGCCCCTTCGAGCAGCATCATTCGTGCTTCCCGCACATAGGTCGCGAGCATGCGGTTGCCGATGAAGCCCTGGCAGTTGCCGGCGATCACGCTGACCTTGCCCATGCGCTTGCCGAGTTCAGTGGACGCCTTGAGCACGGCTTTGGAGGTCTCCGCGCCGCGGACGATTTCCAGCAATTTCATGATGTGTGCCGGGCTGAAGAAGTGCAGCCCCACCACCTGCTCCGGGCGTCCGGTAACGGCGGCAATGGCGTCGATGTCCAGTGCCGAGGTGTTGCTGGCGAGAATGCCTGTGGGCTTAACGATGCGGTCCAGTTCGCGGAAGATGGTCTGCTTTAGCTCGAGGTTCTCGTAAACGGCTTCGATCACCAGATCGACATCGGCTAACGCCTGATAATCGGCCGCTTTGCTGATGCAGGCGCGACGTGCAGCCGCCTGAGCCTCGTCGATCCGCCCCTGGCGGACGTTATGCGCGTAGGTGTCGGCCACGACGCCCAACGCCTGCTCCAGCATCTCGGGATTGTTGTCCAGCCACAGCACCTGCACACCGGCGTTGGCCAGGCTCATGACGATACCGCGGCCCATGGTGCCCGCGCCGATCACGGCGGCGGTCTGGATATCGAAACCGGTTTGGCTCATAGCAGCTGTCCTCATCGCAAGGCGGAAAAAACTGGAGACCAACCATAGACGAAGAAGCTACTATTTTTGAAATTTAGTCTTGTGATGTTTCAGATTCACCCGATGAATATCTATAACTTCGACCTCAACCTCCTTCGCGTGCTGGACGCCCTGCTACGCGAACGCAATGTCTCCCGCGCTGCGGAGCGGCTTTCGCTCAGCCAACCGGCCGTCAGTAATGCACTCAATCGTCTGCGCGAACTGCTCGATGATCCGCTGCTGGTCCGTGTTGGCCGCGCCATGCAACCCACGCCGCGCGCGCTGAGCCTGGAAGCGCCCATTCGCGATGCGTTGCAGCAGATAGAGCACACCTTGAATGCCGGGGATTTCTTCGATCCGAGCACCAGCCGCCAGCGCTTCGTCATCGCCGTGACCGACTACGTCGAGCTGGTCTGCATGCCTGCGCTAATGGCTCGCCTGGCGAGTGTGGCACCGGGGATTCAGCTGGCCATCGAGCATCTGACCCCAAGCCTGCCGGTCGAAGCGCTGGATGACGGCAAGCTGGATCTGGTTCTCGGCCGCTTCGTCGAAGTGCCGACCCGTTTTCATACCCGACGCTGGGCCAGCGAAACCTTGCAGATTGCGGTGCGCAAGGGTCATCCGTTGGTTGGCAAGACGCTGGACCTCGACGGTTTTTTGCGCCTGCGCCACCTCTGGGTCCACGGCGGACAGACGCGCGGCATGGTCGATCAATGGCTGGAGGAGCAAGGACTCAGCCGCGATGTGGTCTACACCACCCCGAACTACCTGCAGGCCGCACATATCGTCGCGCGTAGCGATCTGGCCGCGGTGCTGCCGACACAGCTGGCGCGCTATTTCGCGGAGATGTTACCGCTCCAGCTGTTTGACCTGCCCTTCGATCTCGGTAGCTTCCGGCTGGATATCGTCAGCGTTGCGCAACGTGAACGGGATGCTGCCCTGCAATGGCTGATCGAACAGATCGTCGCGATAAGTGAACACGACAGTCTGCCGCGGTGAAGCGATAGGCTGCGCTGTGGCACCACGTGCCGCGGTTACCGGAACGTTATGGCATTCCCGGCGGTTTTCCATGGGCAACAAAAAACCCGCCGAAGCGGGTTTTTCCTGACCATCCGAATCCTTCCGGGTGCCTTCCTGGCGATGGTCGATCTTCCTTGATCCTGAGCGCGTCCTGCGCTTCAGAGCTGGGCATAGATTAATCATCCGGCCGAGCAAGCTGAAGAGCAAAAGACTGGGATCCTTGTAAGCCTTTCGCTATAGGAAGGGACAAACGCATCGTCGGGAGCCTCTCTAAGCGCTGACTCGAAACAAACCCTGGAGCGATGCGCTTGAGGCGTTAACGTAGCGCTGTCGCTTCTGCGCTATCGCCGCACGGGCCATGGAGATTGGGCTAATGTCAGACCGTAATCTCTCAATGCAGGCGCGAACTGGCCGCCAGCCGAGCGATAAACGACCCATAAAGTTTCGGCGAAATTTCACAACATTTAATCTTATGAAAACGGCGAGATATGTGACTGTAACTAACGGAAATAACAGGCTAACTCATTTTTTGTAGATGCTCAGTAGTCACCTTCTTGAAACAGCCTTAGGCAAACAATGCTGTACATATCTTTTTATGTGCGTATATTCAGGGTCACTGCTTCGCAATTAACACTTCGACACCCGGCATGATGTTTCTCTGTTTCATCTCCTCGGTTCGTTTTGCTTCTCGCTTCTCAGTCTCGGCGCTGGACAATTCAGCGCTGCAGCCTTAAAACACCTGGGAGATACTCATGTCTACTCGTCAAACTGGCACAGTTAAATGGTTCAACGATGAAAAAGGTTTCGGCTTTATTACGCCGACCAACGGCAGCGAAGACCTGTTCGTTCATTATCGTTCGATCGAAAGCGCAGGTTTCAAAAGCCTGAGCGAAGGCCAAGCAGTTTCTTTCCTGGCCACTAAGGGCCAGAAAGGAATGCAGGCTGATCAGGTTCAAGTCTCTTAAGACGCCTGAAATAAAAAAGCCCCGCTTCGGCGGGGCTTTTTTTCGTCTGGATTATTTAAATTCAGCTATAAAGTACTGCCCACCCATGGGCATATTTGAGTCACTAGTTTCAGAGATAAACCAGGCGGTTACTGCATAAAGCATCAGCATGGCAGAAGCCAAATCTTGCCGAAACAGTCTGTGGCTTGGCCAGGAAGCATTTTCCGAGCGCCGCCAAACTGTGCTGCGCAATGCCTGACGCGAAACGCGTGTGCAGGGTGCGGAAAAGCAAAAACCCGCCGAAGCGGGTTTTTCTGACCTATCCGATTCCATTCGAGCGCCTTCCTGGCAATGGTCGATCATCCTGATCCTGAGCGCTTCCTGCGCTTCAGAGTGGGCATAGATTAATTACTTGAACGCAGGAGCTGTAGTCGTGATCGCGCAGATTCATGTAAGCCTTTGGCTATTCGCACCGCCGAGGCCCAACCTGACACCCTTGCAAATCCCACGCCTCACGCAAACTTTGCGTCGTTACGTTGGCTTTTCATCCAAAACGTCGGGATTTAGCTGCCATCGGCCTTTTCGAGGGAAGGCGATGAAGCATGGAGCCCCGCTCAACAACCCTATTTTTTCTGAGTATTACCCCTGACTTTGCCTCATCAATAGCTGCGGGTGTTGGATCGTCCGATTTTCAGGCCTGCCTTCGCCCACGTCTGCGCTGTCACTGCCGCCAACTTTGAGGACATACGAATCATGATGGCTTGCGGTAGCGGCTCGGATGCCAGTAGCCCGACAGCAGCGGCAGTGCCGGCCCTTGCCAGCCCCGTCGGCGCAGCTGCGTGGCGATCAGTGCGTTCATGATTTTGTGCCCCATCAGCAACACGCTGCCATGCGTTTCCGCCAGCTCGATAAGCCTGTCGGCCGCGACACTCGCACGTCGCCTCGATTCGCTCACTGGCTCGGTGTGACGTGCGAAACCAAGGAACCAGGCCGTGCGGAACGTAATACGCCAGACACGAGAAGGCATCAACGGATAAGCCCAGTCCGGATAAGGCAGATGGGCCTCGGCAAACAAGGGATCGGGCTGGTGCAGGCATTGGCAGTCCAGATGGTCGCGCGACTCCACGCAGCGCATCAGCGAGCTGCAGACGACAATGCCAACCGACTCAGCAAGACGTCGCAAGGCTTCCGGCCGCTCGCTGCCCACGACACTGGCGGCATTGTAAACCTCGACCCGGTGCTTCATGCCGGCTGGCGTACTCCATGGGTCGGCGTTGTGGTCAGGCCGCCCGTGACGCACCAGGATGATCTGCATGAAGGGACTACCAGAGGAGGACATTGCTCATTCGAAACACAACGGCGATGGCTGGTTCCGGACGGCACAACAATAACGAGGAGTGAAGCGGGTTTGGCTGGGAAGGCCCTGGTAAAGACCAGGGCCGGACGCCTTACTTGTCGAGCTCTTCCTGTTTTTCCAGGAATTCCTCTTCGAGCATCGCATCCTTTACCGCCTGCGGTTGCTCGTCACGCAATGGATCATTGAGTTCGCCGCCAGAGAGTACTTTGGTGTCCAACTTGCCGATCAGGTGCTCAAGGGCGTGGCGCATCTTTTCCGCGGCACCTTCAACCGCCAACTGAAGGGATTCGGCCTTGTGTGTCACCGATACGGCCTGATGGCCCTTCGGGCGGGCTTCGATCTGGCAGCGCTTGTCATCAGCGCCGGCCTTCTGTGCATTCTCGTCGCTGACGTGTACTTCGATGCGAGTGAGGAAATCGTCGAAACGCTCCAGCCGCTCCTCTACGGTCGAACCGACCCACTCATGCAGCTCGACACTGCCGGGGATGTGGTGGCTGTTGACTTGAACATGCATACGACTACTCCTGATTGATGACGTACCTACTAAGGTTCGAGGCGTCTGTACCGCCGAGGTTCAGCGGTTTCGTCTGGCTGAATTGTCTCCAGCGGCGGACTGGCCTTCGCTGACCCAGATCAGTGAAGCGCTTGAGCTCCGAAAGCCAGCGCTTCGAAGCCCCCAGCGGCCTGAGCCTGCTACTCCTCCATCAGCTGACGATAGCGGCGTTGATATTCCTCGTAAGACAACGACTCATCCTGCAACCGCTGCAGTTGCTGCTGACGGTACGCGTGTGGGCTCAGCGGCGCATTCACCACGGCCTGAGGCCTTGCGACACCCAGGCCGCTGGTCCCGTCGGGGAACAGTTGGTCGGTGAGTTCGGCAATCTTGTTTTCGGCGCTGATGAATTTGTCTGGGCGACCACTGCCCCAGCGCGCGTCGTATTCGGCCTGCCCCACCTGACGCCCCTGCTCGTAGACGCGGATGTCGGCGTAACTCATGTATAGCAAAAGGTCCCAGCGCCAGATCCCGGTGTAAGTGGTGCTCAAGGAACAGCGGTCGGGTTTGCTGCCGGCCGCCAACTGACGGACCTTGAAGCCCTTGTCACTGAGCAACTGCTGATAGGTGGTGTTGAAGCCAGCGCGAAGCCCAACGGCCGGAATGGCACAGATCTCCGGCGCCAGCTCGGGCGACAGATGCGCAGGCGTAACGGTCTGCTTGATGCTGCAGCCGGTGATGGAAAGCGAGGCGAAAAGAACAAACGGCAAGGCGACGCGCATCGGGACATCCTGTCTGGAGAAAATTGCGGGCATTTTGCCAGCATTCAATCAGTTCCGCGTGCCTTACCTAGTCTCGCCCGCGTTGCCTGCTGACCTGGTCGGCTCGCACGCCGAGCCGCCAGCCCACCCCACCCCAGACCGCCGCGCTTGCCGCACCAACCAGAGCGACCAGCCAGACACCCTGGCCAAGGCTGTCGAGCAGAGCCTTGCCCCAGCCGCTGAGGGCATCACCACCGCGATAGATCACGGTATCGATGAAGTTCTTCGCCTTGTATTTGCTCTCGGCATCCAGCGGCGCGAACAGCATCTCTCGGCCTGGGCGAACAAACGCATATTCACCGATGCGCCGCACGATCATGACCGCTGCCAGCACGGCAAAGCTCGGTGCCAGCGCCAAGCCGAGGAACCCCAGACAGACCAGCGCCGGCACTGCGCTGAGCAGCACCCGCACCCCGAGTCGCTGAGCGATACGCCCGGTGATGAACAGCTGCGAGAGCAGTGCGCCAGCCTGCACGACGAAGTCGATGGCACCGAAGACTCGCACCTGCTCTGTACGCTCCGGAAATAGCTCGGCCACCAACCGCGCCTGTTCGAAATAGAGAAAGGTGCTGGCAGTGGTCAGCAGCAGCACGAAGGCAGCGATGCCCAGCAGATAGCGCGAGCCCAGCACCCGGGTCAGCCCGCTGAACGGATTACCCATCACCGGTCGCCGCGGGCTTTCGGCGTGTTCGGCATCGGGGCGGCCGGCACCCAGCACTTCGCGCCAGGCCATCAGGTAGTGCTTGATCGCCACCGCTACCGCCAGTAGCAGGGCCGCCAGCAGCATCAGCCCGAACTGCCCGAGCACGCCCACGAGCAAGGCGCTCAGGACCGGTCCCATCAGCCCACCGACGCTGGCACCGGCCGCAATGAAGGCGAACAGCCGACGCGCCTGGGGTGCGTCGAACACATCGGCCATCAGGCTCCAGGCAACCGAGACCACGAACAGGTTGTAGACCGAGATCCACACGTAGAACACCCGCGCCAGCCATATGCTCTCGCGCAGAAGAAAGAACAGCCCGGCAAATAGCAGCAGGTTGAGGCAGAAGAAGCCGTACACCCAGTCGATGTAATGGATGCGCGCCACGCGCGAGTTGAGCCAGGCGAACAGCGGCACCGCCACCAGCATGGCGATGAAGGTCGCGGTGAACAGCCACTGCAGGTTCTCGACGCCGCCCTGAATACCCATCGACTCGCGGATCGGCCGCAGCATGAAATAGCCGCTGAACAGGCAGAAGAACAGGGCGAACCCTGCCAGCGCCGCGCGCAGCTCGCCCGGCCGGGCACTGATCAGCGCGGCGGCACGCGCGGCAAACGGCATGATCATCCAGCCCCAGCTCGAAGTCCCTCTGCCACGTTCAACGGAAGGCTTCGACAATCAGTTCCCGCTGGCGCGCGTCCGGCAACCGGCCCTGCCCGGCCATGAGGTTGTCAGCCATGTAGCGCGGATTGGATGTCGCAGGTATCACCGTGGTCACTGCCGGCTCGGCGAGGATGAACTTGAGCAGCAACTGCGCCCAGGAGCCGGCATCAATGTCTGCCGCCCAGCCAGGCAACGGCTTGCCCTTGACCCGCGAGAGCAGGTTGCCGCGGGTAAAGGGCCGGTTGATCAGCGTGGCAATGCCGTGCTCGGCGCAATACGGCAGCAACCGCCTTTCAGCATTGCGCTCGCTGACCGAATAGTTGAACTGAACGAAATCGACAGGCTCCTGCTTGAGCACCTCTAGCAGCCGGTCATGGGCGGATTCGACATAGTGAGTCACGCCTATGTAGCGAATACGGCCCTGCTCCTTGAGAGTGCGGAGCAACTGGAGCTGGGTGCGCGTGTCCTGCAGGTTGTGCACCTGGATCAGGTCGATCACTCCGGTCTGCAGCGCCTCGAAGCTCTTTTCGATCTGCGCCACACCACGCTCGCGGCCGGTGGCGGACACCTTACTGGCCAGAAACACCTGCCTACGTACATCGCCGCGCTGGACCAGCTCACCCACCACCCGGTCAGCATTGCCGTAGCTCGGCGCGGTATCGATCACCCGTGCGCCACCCTCGACGAGCACCCGCAGCACCTCGAGCAGGGTTCGCATCTCGTCATCGTCGAGCTGAACGTCATGTGTCCGCGAGGTTCCCAGCCCGATCACCGGAAGCATCTCGCCGGTCGCGGGAATCGCGCGCTGGCGTAACGGTTCGGCCCCTCTTGCCAGCAATGGCAGCAGCGGCCCGAGGGCGGCGACAGTGGCTAACAGGGCGGAACGACTGAGCAGCTGGCGGCGAGTCTGCATGAGCGGATCTCCAGGTCGGGCGGCGGCGACCTTTGAGTATGGTCGACACAGCCAGGAGCGCCGGCTGATATCCACGCTAGAGCTTTTCCGATTGTGACAGCGCTGCGATGGCAGACGCTGGGGGATGGCAGCCACCCCGAATGACAGCCCATCGGGACAGTCTTCACGATAGTGGCATTATGCTTTCATTTCGGGTTTACTTCGCCGCCAGAACGGTACAGGTCGGCTCCGCGCCACCAAATGAGCCATGGCTTGCTATCCATCGAGAGGACGATGCACCCATCCCCTTCACGTTCCAGCGCACAACCGACCAGAGCAGCACCCGTGACACGACGCCGCCGACGGCAGCGCCTGATCAGCCTGGCCTATGCGCTCGGCCTGCTGCTGGTGTTTATGCTCAGCCTGTTGTTGTTACCGGACGACACCGGGCTCGGCAAACTGCTGTGGGGCGTACGCGTCCCCGGTTAGCCGGACGCCGCGCAAGCGCGGGCGCCAGTTCAGACCTGGAAGCGACCCACGAGGCTCGCCAGAGTCTGCGACAGCCCGGACAATTGCTGGCTGGCCTGCATGCTCTTCGTAGAATTGGCAGCCGCATCATCGGACAGATCGCGTATATCGCTGATGTTGCGCGCAATCTCCTCGGTCACGCTGCTCTGCTCCTCGCAAGCCGTGGCAATCTGCGCCGCCATGTCATTGATGCGCTGTACCGACTCAGCCGTGTCGGCCAACACCTGATCGACGCCGGCAGCACGCTCCACACTGTCGCGCGCCTTGCCACTGCCGGCGTGCATGGCCTGCACGGCCTTGGCAACCCCGCTCTGCAACCGCTCGATGCGTAGCTGGATGTCCTTGGTTGAATCCTGAGTACGGCCTGCCAGCGCCCGCACCTCATCCGCCACCACGGCGAAACCGCGACCCTGCTCGCCGGCGCGGGCAGCCTCGATGGCAGCGTTGAGCGCAAGCAGGTTGGTCTGTTCTGCAATGCCGCGAATCACTTCGAGCACCGCACCAATGCTGGCGGTCTCTTCAGCCAGGACCTCGATGGTTTGCGAGGTACTCTCCACCTCCTGCGCCAGCTGGCGGATTGACTGGACGGTGCTGGTGACCACCGCTGCGCCCTGGCTTGACTGCTGTTGCGCATTCCGCGCAGCATCGGAAGCGTTCTGTGCGTTCAGCGCAACTTCATGCACCGCAGCGCTCATTTCCGTCGCCGCCGTGCTGACCTGGTCCACGGCCGCATGTTCGCTGCTGATCAGTTGATCGTTCGTCGCCGCCATCCTGGCCATATCACGCGCCGCTGCATCGACTTCTCCGGTAACCCGACCGACTTCGGCGATCAGCGGTTGCAGCTTGTCGAGAAAACGATTGAAGGCATTGCCGAGTTGGCCCAACTCGTCAGCCGACCGCACATCCAGCCGGGCGCGCAGGTCGCCATCACCCTCGGCAATCTGCTGCACACGCTCAAGCAAACGCTGCATCGGCCGCAGCACCACCAGAGGCAGACCCACCACCAGCAACACGCAGCCGAGCAGACCCACAGCCAACACGATGATCTGCTGTTCTGCTGTCGCCGCGCCTTCAGCGATGGCGGCCTCGCCTTCGCTGTTAGCAGCCGCAGCTTCAAGATCGCCCAGCTTGTCGATGGCGTCACGCATGGCATCGAAGCTCGACTCGCTTTCGCCAAAGCTCAGTGCACTGGCGGCCAGCGGATCGAGGTCGATCTGCTCGATCACCCGCTGCGAGACCCCAGACCATTGCTGAAAGCCACGGTTGAACTGCTCGACCAACGCCAGCGCTTCCGAACTTGGCTGCATGGCGGCGTACTGCTGCACGCGGTCGTAGGCCTGCTTGAGGTTTTCCGCATGGCTGGCCCTGAGCGCCTGGACGTGGTCGCCCGCATCGCTGTCGAGCAGGCTGCGCTCGGCGACAAAGGCCTGATACAGGTCACGGTCGGCATTGAGCAGCAGCCCGATGGCTGGCAGGTATCGTGTCGCCAGCTGCTGGCTCGAATCGGCCACATGGTTGACGCCACGCATGCCGACGATCCCCATCAGCACCAGCAGCAGCGCCAACGCCGCAATGGGCAGGGTAATTTTCCAACGGAATCCGAGATCGGTGAACAAGCGAGACATGGCGTCGCTCCTTGTGGGGCTTTCCTTGCTATCGGCCACAACCACTGCGGCAACAGGTCACTCGTCGACAATTGCACAGCCGCAGTCGACTTCCGTTGAGCCACGTCAACTCGAGTCGCCGCCTCGCTCAGTACTTCCGGATGAAGACCATGGTGGCATGGCGATCTTTTATCCAGCGGCCGATAACGTCACTGACGACGGCACCACCGAGCGACATGCGCCTCACGGCCACGGTGGCGATAACAACAACTAGCTTCTGATCGATGGCTGATCAGTGCGGGAGCGGCCGAGTGTCCCGCTTCCTTTTCTAAAAGCGCGAGTAAAACCCATGATTTCGCTTTCCCGATTCAAGCCAGGCCACACGCAATCCAGCGGCACGGCAAGTCTGCTCTGCTCGGCCCAGCAGCTGGCCCAGCAGCTCGCCGCCTTGCGCTTCGACCCGACCTACATTGCCGGCTTCGTCTCGCCGCATGTGAATCTGGATGACGTGGCAAGACAGGTGTCGCAGCGTTTTCCGCAGGCGACGATCAGCCTGTGCACCACGGCGGGAGAGCTCTCCAGCGAGGGCCAGCGGCTCTACTGTGCCACCGGCGCGCAATGGGATCGGGTGGTGCTGCAGCTGTTCGACGCCAGCGTCATCGCCGCCGCCGAGATCGTTCAGGTCCCCCTGGAAAGCGAAGACATCCGCGGCCAGGGCAACCGCATGAGCATGGCGCAGCGGATCGCCAAACTGACGGCCTCGATCAAGCGAGTGCAGGTGTCGATGAAGATCGACTACCGCGACACCCTCGCCAACATCTTCTTCGACGGGCTCTCCGCTTCGGAATCCTTCTTCATGGAAGCGCTGTACGAGTCCGGCCGCTTCCCGTGCCTGTTCGTCGGTGGCTCGGCCGGTGGCAAGCTCGATTTCCAGAAGACCCAGCTGCATGACGGCAAGCGCAGCTACCAGAACCACGCGCTGATCGTCTTCCTCAAGTGTGCGCGGGATGTGCGTTTCGGGGTGTTCAAGAGCCAGAACTTCGAGCCCACGTCGCTCAGCCTGAGCGTGCTCAGTGCCTCGCTGGAAGAGCGCTACATCAGCCAGGTGATCGATTCCCGCGGCAACATCCGCAGCATGGTCCAGGCACTGTGCGAGGCGCTCAAATGCGCGCCAAAAGAGCTGGAGCAGCGGCTCTCCGACTACTCCTTCGCCATCCGTGTCGGCGAAGAGGTTTTCGTCCGCTCGATCTCCCAGATCGACTTCGCCAACGAGCGCGTGCACCTGTTCTGCGACGTTGCGCCCGGTGAGGAGCTGATCATGGTCAAGCGCACCCCGCTGGCCGAAACCACCCGCCGCGACTACCAGAAATTCATGCAGAACAAGCCCGGCAAGCCGCTGGTGGGCATCCTCAACGACTGCATCCTGCGTCGTCTGAACAACGAGCAGGCTCTGGGTGGCATGGACCCGGTGTTCGATGACGTCCCAGTGGCCGGTTACTCGACTTTCGGCGAGATTCTCGGCCTCAACCTCAACCAGACACTGACCGCGGTGTTCTTCTTCCGCACCAACGGCAAGGATGAGTTCCACGACGAGTACACCGACAACTTCATCGCCTACCACGGCGAGTTCAAGGCCTTCTTCCTGCGCCGGCAGATCAAGAAGCTGACCGGCCTCAGCCAGGTAGTGGTCAAGCAGATCGAGCAGTTCAAGCGCCAGGACTACAGCAGCGCGGTAGACATCAACGGCCTCGATGAGCACATCCGCCCGGTGTTTCGCGGCCTGGCCGACCTTGGCCAGGTGCTCTCCCAGGCCGACCATGAACGGCAGTCCATGTCCGAGCAATTGAGCCAGTGCGCCACCGAGCTGCACGGTTCGATGGATGACCTGACGCTGAACATCAATCAGCAAGGCACCGTCATCGAACAGGCCGGCAGCTCGGTCAAGCAAATGGTCCATCAAGCAGATGAGGTGGTCAGCAGCGCCCGCGATCTGGCGCAGTCGAGCCAGCGCATTCAGTCGGTGGTGCAGACCATTCAGCAGATCGCCGGGCAGACCAATCTGTTGGCCCTGAACGCTGCCATTGAGGCCGCACGCGCCGGGGAGCAAGGTCGCGGTTTCGCAGTGGTGGCCGACGAGGTGCGCAAGCTGGCCGAGATCACCGGCAAGAACGCCGAAGAGATCGGCACCGACATCGACCGCCTGGCCAGCGAGATTCGCGCGGTGGCGCAGCACATCGAGACCCAGTCGGCCGGTGTCGGCTCGCTGACCGGCTTGCTGGATGCGCTGGAAAACTCGAGCAACCTCACCGCCGGTACGTCGAGGCAAACCAAAGGCGTCGCCGACCGGCTGATCGGTCTGACCGCGCGCTGAGGTTCTCCGCCACTGATCTAGCGCGTCAGGCGCGCGCGAACCTCGGCGTAGGGATAGGCCTCCAGCGAGGCGAAACCGGGGATCTGGCGCGCCTTGAGCTTGGTGAATACCGGCACGCTGATGCCGCAGAGAAAGCGCGTCAGGCACTCGGCGCCCGGCGCATCGCCCTTGAGCTGCCGGTAGCGCTGGCTGAAGTCAGCGCAGCGCGCACTCAGATCCATTTGCTCCAGAGGCGCCAAGGCTGGCGGTTCGGGCAGTTGTGCGACCTGTCCGCGACAGACCGAGCAATGCCCGCAGCGCTGCGGTGCCTGGCGATCGCCGAAATAGGCGGCCAGCCGCTGGCTCAGGCACTCGGCGGACTCGAACAGCGCCAGCATGTTGTCGATGCGGGTGATTTCGCTGGCTTCATGCCCCTTGAAATAGGCATGCAGCTCGCCACTCAGGGCGTCGGCATCGAAACGCGGATCGAGCAACGCATAGACCTCGGTCATCTGCTTGCTCTCCAGCTCGATCCAGCCCTTTTCCTGGAAGTACTCCAGCGCCTTGACCACTCGCGCGCGGTCGGCGCCGTGCTGCCCGTAGAGCGCGTCGAAATCCAGGGTGCACCAGGTTCGCGCCCGTGCTGAGCTGTGCACGATGGCCTCGACGAACTGCCGCCGCTCGCCGTCGAACTTAGCCACCAGCGCCTCGGGCTCGAGCAGGTATTTGAAGCGGTACTCAGCGAAATAGGCGAAACGTGGCGCAATGATGCCGCGCAACTCCAGTTGCACCAGCAGAGTTTTCAATGGCAACTGGCGGATGTTGCTCTGGTCCGACAGCTGGTTGAGCATCAGCTCCCACTGCCCGCCGGCGCCGGCTTGCAGCAACTCATCGAGCACGCAGCGGATGCCTTCGCGTTCGGGCGTGTCGCCGTAGACGAAGTTCTGCAGCACGCTGAGGCTGTCGCGGTTGGCCAGCACCAGGCAATCGGACGGCTGGCCGTCGCGTCCGGCACGGCCGATTTCCTGGCTGTAATTCTCCACCGACTTGGGCAGGTCGTAGTGCACCACGTTGCGGATGTCGGCCTTATCGATACCCATGCCGAAGGCGATGGTGGCGACGATGCAGTTCAGCTCGCCATCCATGAAGCGGCGTTGAATCGACTCACGCAGCTCATGGGCCATGCCGGCGTGGTAGGCGCTGGCCGGGAAGCCGCGCTGCGCCAGATGCTCGGCGACCTGCTCGGCGGTCTTCTGCTGGGTGACGTAGACAATGGTCGGCTGACCGCCCTTGTCCGCCAGCCACTCCACCAGCCGCCGCTGCTTGTTAGAGCCGCTGACCGGCTCCACCAGCAGATTGAGATTGGGCCGGTAGAAACCGGTGGTGACCACGTCGTCCGCGGCAATCGAGAATTTGGCCTGCATATCGGCGATCACCGGCGGCGTCGCCGTCGCGGTCAACAGCAGCACCTGGGGGATATTGAACTGCCGCTGGTAGTCGGGAAGCTTGAGGTAATCCGGGCGGAAGTTGTGCCCCCACTCGGAGATGCAGTGCGCCTCATCGACCACCAGCAACGAGATCGGCACCTGGCTGATGAAATTGCGAAAGCGCTCGTTTTTCAGCCGCTCCACGGAAATCATCAGGATCTTCAGCTCGCCGGACTTGGCCCTCGCCATGGTCTCGCTGGCCTGCTCGCGGCTCTGTGCGGAATCGATACTGCCGGCGGCGATGCCGTGGCGCTGCAGAAAGGCCAGTTGATCCTGCATCAAGGCCAGCAACGGCGAGACGACCAAAGTCAGATGTGGCAGCAGCATTGCCGGCAGCTGGTAGCACAGCGATTTGCCCGAACCTGTGGGGAAGATCGCCGCCGCCGAACGACCGGCCACCACCGCGCGGATGGCCTGATCCTGGCCGGGACGAAAGCCGTCGTAGCCGAATGTCTGCTTGAGGGTCTGCTCGATCATGCGGGGTCACGCCTTGGACGGGAGGCCGGAGGGTAACAAAAGGAGGGAGACGGTACAGCAAAGCGACCGGCACGCGCAGACAGCCTCGCGAAGAGAAAGAGACGCCGCGTATGGGGAAGCTGCGACGCTCGCGCTTTAAGACTGCAAACGCAGCGGGCTAGCGTCGTCAGCAACAGGCAAAAACACACCGCCGCGGAAAGTGCCGCGGCGGCGCAGAGACAGAGAACGCTTCGCGCGCTCGCTCGGATGATTCAGAAGCGGTCGCGGATGATCACTTCGTCGAACGGCAGCTTGCCCACGCGGGGCTTGGGGTCAACCGTGCGCTTACCGACCGCGACCATCATGGCGATGACGTGGTTATCCGGCAGGTTGATCAGCTTGGCCACCGCATCGAAATCGAAGCCGTCCATGGGGCAGGAATCCAGGCCCTTGCCACGTGCAGCAAGCATCAGCGTCTGCGCCATCAGGCCGCAGCTGCGCATGGCCTCGTCACGCTGTACCTGCGGCTTGCCGCGGTAATAGTTGTCGATGGCGCCGGCCATGTAGTCCTGAACTTCAGCCGGAGCACCGTCCCAGACGCGGCGGACGTTCTTTTCCCAGCTATCGACCTGAGCACAGACCACCACCAGCATCGAGGCATCGGTCATCTGCGCCTGATTCCAGCCCACCTCGCGGATCTGCGCGCGCAATTCCGGGTTACTCACCTCGACGAAGCGCACGTGCTGCAGGTTGAACGCTGACGGTGCCAGCAACGCCAACTGCAAGAGCTCGTCCTTCTCTTCGCGGCTGAGCTGAAAGCTGGGGTCATACGCCTTGACGGCGCGGCGGGTCTGGATGGCTTCTTCGATTTGCATGGCGTGGCTCCAATGGGGTGAAAGTGCTCGTTATGCTATGGGCCAACAGCCATCGAATCCATCCGTCTTGGTTGATAGAAGTTATCAACCGAACCGATGAAGGGTTCGGGTTCAATGTCTCGCAGTTCGGGACGGCCGCACTCGTGGCCAATCCCGCCAAGGGCGACCGGAAGGCCATCGACATAGTGAACCGGCAGAAAAACGCCCATGAAAAAGCCGCCCGAAGGCGGCTTCTCCAACGATTGGCGTTACAGCTTAGAGCTGCGGGCCAGCGGCCTTGATGGCGTCTGAAACGTCGAACTTCTTGAAGTTCTCGACGAACTTGTTCGCCAGCTCCTTCGCGGCCTCGTCGTAGGCGTTGCCATCGGACCAGGTATTGCGCGGGTTGAGTAACTGGGTGTCGACACCGGTGACGGCCTTCGGCACGTCGAGGTTGATGATTGGCAGATGCTCGGTTTCTGCACCCACCAATGCACCGCTCTGGATCGCAGCGATCACGGCACGTGTGGTCGGGATGTTGAAGCGCTTGCCGACGCCGTAGCCACCACCGGTCCAGCCGGTGTTGACCAGGTAGACCTTGGAACCGAACGCTTGGATGCGCTTGATCAGCAGCTCGGCATAGACACCGGCCGGCCGCGGGAAGAACGGCGCGCCGAAGCAGGTGGAGAAGGTCGACTTGATGCCGCTGCCCGAACCCATTTCGGTAGAGCCCACCAGTGCGGTGTAGCCGGAAAGGAAGTGGTAAGCCGCCTGTTCTTCGTTAAGGATCGACACCGGAGGCAGAACACCAGTCAGGTCGCAAGTCAGGAAGATCACTGCGTTCGGCTCGCCGCCCAGGTTCTTCTCACTACGCTTCTCGACGTATTCCAGCGGATAGGCTGCGCGGCTGTTCTGCGTCAGGCTGTCATCGGTGTAGTCGGCGGTGCGCTCACCGTTCAGTACGACGTTTTCCAGCACGGTGCCGAACTGAATGGCTTTCCAGATGACCGGCTCGTTCTTCTCGGACAGGTCGATGCACTTGGCGTAGCAACCGCCTTCGATGTTGAACACCACGCCGGTGCCCCAGCCGTGCTCGTCGTCGCCGATCAGATGACGCGATTCGTCTGCCGACAAGGTGGTTTTGCCAGTGCCGGAAAGACCGAAGAACAGCGTCACGTCGCCATCATCGCCAATGTTGGCGGCACAGTGCATCGGCAGCACGTCTTTTTCCGGCAGCAGGTAGTTCTGCACCGAGAACATGGCCTTCTTCATCTCACCGGCGTAGCGCATGCCGGCGATCAGCACTTTCTTGGCGGCGAAGTTGATGATCACGCAACCATCTGAGTTGGTGCCGTCACGCTCGGGCACGCACTCAAAGTTGGCCACGTTGAGTACCTTCCACTCTTCCTTGCCGGCCGGGTTGTAGGTTTCCGGGTTGATGAACAGCTGGCGACCGAACAGGTTCTGCCAAGCGGTGGCGGTGGTCATCTTGACCGGCAGGTAGTGATCCTCGGCGGAGCCAACATGCACGTGAGAAACGAAGAAATCCTGGCCGCGGTTGAACGCCTCGACGCGATCCCACAGCGCATCGAACTTGTCGGCCGGGAACGGGCGGTTGATCGGCCCCCAGGCAATAGAAGCCTGGGTGCTGGGCTCCTCAACGATATAGCGGTCAGCTGGCGAACGACCGGTCCGGTGGCCGGTTTTCACGACGAGCGCGCCAGTGGCGGCCAATTCACCTTCACCGCGCTTGATGGCTTCTTCGACCAGTTGAGCGGTGCTGATGTCGATGTATACGGCGTTAGTGGCTTGCGTCATGAGTTTCCCGTCGGCCCTGGGCCGATTCCTCCATGCTTTGTAGCCCACAGAGTAGTGGACTACACCGAAAAAAAGTGCGCGCGATTATGACAGAAATGACGCTGCGCTGGGTATGAGGGCGTGATGGCGAAAAGGTTCCTAGTCCCGCAAAGCCTTTAATGTCGCGTGCCGGATGGACCTTCCGTTCCCGCACCGGCAAAAAGCTGGGCGATATCCGCCGCGTCGAAGCGGTAGCTGTGGTTGCAGAACTGGCAGTCGATGGTGATGGCTCCGCCCTGCTCCGACAGTAGTTGCTCAGCGTCTTGCTGACCGAGACTGATGACGGCATTGGCCGAGCGCTCTCGCGAGCAGCTGCAACGGAACACGATCGGACGCGGTTCGAACAAACGAACCTGCTCTTCATGATAGAGACGATGCAGGATGGTCTCGGTATCGAGGCCCAGCAACTCTTCGGTCGACAAGGTATCGGCTAGCGTACGCAGGTGCTGCCAGCTGGCTTCACGCTCTTCGCCGTCACGGATGCGGTCGGCTGGCAGCTGTTGCAACAGCATGCCGCAAGCACGGCGACCATCCGCCGCCAGCCAGAAGCGCGTCGGCAACTGTTCGGACGAGGCAAAGTAATTCGACAGGCTGTCCGCAAGTGTCACGCCGTCCAGCGCAACAATGCCCTGATAACGCTGCCCTTGAGCCGGGTCGATGGTCATCGCCATCACGCCATCGGGCATCAGCTCCGCCAAGCTTGCGCCAGGTGTCAGCTGCGTTTCGTCGTAGCGAGCGATGCCGCGCATCTCGCGGTTGCTCGAGCACTCGACCATCAACAAGGGTACAGCGCCCGAAGAGCGAGCCTGCAACACCATCAGGCCGTCGAACTTCAGCGTGCCAACCAACAGCGCCGCCGCTGCCAGTAGTTCGCCAAGCAACTGCGCAACCTGTTCGGGATAGGTGTGTTTGGCCAGGACTTCGGCATAGCTGCGCTCAAGCCCGACCCATTCGCCGCGCACGTCGGTGTCATCGAAGAGAAAGCGTTGGGTGTAATCGGTATCGAGCATGGGCATGACCAGAGCAGGTGGGCGTTCGGGGCCGTTAGCGAATAGCGAAACGTCTAGGTCTCGGCAATCTGGCGGCGCCTAAAGAGAAGGGACCGCATTCTAGGGTGAAAGTGGCGACCGTCCAACCAGACGCACTCAACCAGCGTCAGAACGAAAGCGCTGCAGGGCGCGGCGTTGCTTCTTGCTCGGCTTGCCATCGGTTTCCACGCCCAGGCTGCCTGCTTTTCGAAGGGCAGCGGCGGTTTCGCGTCGAGACAAGCTTTCGGCCGTCTCCTCATAGAGCAGTTGGGCCTCTGGCGCGCCCTTGCGCACCGCCGACAGCGCACGAATCACCACCGTGCGCTCATCAAAGCCTGCACGAATCACCAGCTCTTCCCCCAGCTTGGGCTCTTTGCTCGGCTTGCACCGTTCACCGCGGCAGTGCACCTTGCCGCCCTCGATGGCCGCCTTTGCCAGCGCCCGCGTCTTGAAGAAACGCGCCGCCCATAGCCATTTGTCTAGACGGACTTTGCCGTCGTCTTTCTCACTCATGGTTCAACTCTGTCTAGCGTCTCGTTGTCATAGGTTGGAACAGGGAGATGCGGTTGTCATGCAGCCTGTCTAGAATGCGCGGAAATTTACTGGATACGCTTTTGAACAGTCCCGACCTCCAGACAATCATCGGTTTGCGCGAATGGATCGCCCTGCCCGAACTCGGCGTGGTCGGCCTGCGCGCAAAGATCGATACCGGCGCCAGCACGTCTGCCCTACATGCGACCGACATCAGCGAATTCAAGCGCAATGGCGAACGCTGGGTCCGTTTCACGGCCCACTTGGGTACGCTGGTGCAGAGCCGCCACCGCTGCGAAGCGCGGCTGGTGGCGCGCAAGATCATCAAAAGCTCGAACGGGCACGTACAAACGCGCTATGTGGTGCGTACGCTGTTGGCGCTGGGCGACCACCTGTGGCCTGTCGAATTCACCCTTACCTGTCGCAAGACCATGCGCTATCGCTTGTTACTGGGGTCAAAAGCCCTGATGGACGGCAAATGGCTGGTCGACCCTGCCCGCACCTACGTGCAGGAAAAACCCCAGACTCTCACTCTTTCCGGTGCCCAATGAAAATCGCCGTGCTGTCGCGCAACCCACGCCTGTATTCGACCCGCCGTCTGGTGGAGGCCGGCCAGCAACGTGGCCATGAGGTGGTCGTCATCGACACCCTGCGCGCGTACATGAACATCGCCAGCCACAAGCCGCAGATCCATTACCGCGGCCGTCCGCTGGAAGGCTTCGACGCGGTGATCCCGCGGATCGGCGCCTCCGTCACCTTCTATGGCTGCGCGGTGCTGCGCCAATTCGAAATGCAGGGCGTTTTTCCGCTGAATGAATCGGTGGCCATTGCCCGCTCGCGGGACAAGCTGCGCTCGCTGCAACTGTTATCGCGCCGCGGTATCGGCCTGCCAGTGACCGGCTTTGCCCACTCCCCTGACGACATCGCCGACCTGATCCAGATGGTCAACGGCGCGCCGCTGGTGATCAAGGTGCTCGAAGGCACCCAGGGCATTGGCGTGGTCATGTGTGAAACCGCCACCGCCGCCGAGTCGGTGATCGAGGCCTTCATGGGCCTCAAGCAGGACATCATGGTGCAGGAATACATCAAGGAAGCCGGTGGTGCGGATATCCGCTGCTTCGTGGTTGGCGACAAGGTCATCGCCGCCATGAAACGCCAGGCCAAACCCGGTGAGTTTCGCTCCAACCTGCACCGCGGCGGCACCGCCAGCCTGATCAAGATCACCCCGGAAGAACGGATGACCGCCATCCGCGCGGCCAAGGTGATGGGCCTCAGCGTCGCCGGCGTCGATATCCTGCGCTCCAATCACGGCCCGCTGGTGATGGAGGTGAACTCCTCCCCAGGCCTGGCGGGCATCGAAGAAACTACCGGCAAGGACGTCGCCGGGCTGATTATCCAGTACCTGGAAAAGAATGCTGGCCCGCATCTGACCCGGACCAAGGGAAAGGGCTAGACAGGCCCTGGCAGCCAGCCACCGCTGCTCTCCATCGGTCTGGCAGTGTTTGATGGGCTAACGCAGCCGCAACAAGCGGATCGAAATAGGCAGGCTCAAGCGCTGCGGCTGCCCTATCGGTTGACCGCATCCCTCGGCAGTAGCAACCCCAAAGGCAGGCTCACCCGCGCCTCGAGCCCGCCGCCTTCTCGGTTGCGTAACTCGATCACGCCACCATGCTGCGAGGCGATCCGCTTGACGATCGCCAGCCCCAGCCCGGCGCCTTGTCCGCCGCGGGCCTTGTCGCCGCGAATGAACGGATTGAAGATCTCGCCCAGCTCTTGCGGATCAATACCCGTCCCCCGGTCGAGCACGCTGAGCACGACATAGGGCGCATTGCTGTCGCCCGAGACATGGGCCGCAACCTCGACCCCATGGCCGCCATAACGCAGCGCATTCTCGATCAGATTAACCAGCAGTCGCTTGATTGAAACCCGCCGCAACCCCAGCTGAGGCATCGGCTCGACACACAGGCGAACACTTTCGCCGTACTGGTTGTAGGGCGCCACGACCTCACGCACCAGTTCACCCAGGTCGACGCTTTCCACCGGCTCGTCGCTGCCGTCGCGGACGAAGGCGAGAAACTGGTCGAGGATCGCGTTCATGTCCTCGATATCGCGAACCATGTCTTCGGTCAGCTCAGCGTCGCTGGACATCAATTCGAGCGACAGCCGCAAGCGCGTCAACGGTGTGCGCAGGTCGTGCGACACGCCGGCCAGCATCAGCTCGCGCTCGCGGCCGGCCTGTTCGACGTCCTCAGCCATCTGATTGAACGCGCGATAGACCTCGGTCATCTCGCTCGGCGTATCGCTGATGGGCAAGCGCACGCTGCGACCCTTACCTATCTGCCGAGCGGCATAGACCAGGCGCTTGAGCGGCAGGTTGAGCTGGCTGACGAAAATCCATGCCGCGGCGGTGGACAGCAGCCCTATACCGAGAAACCAGCCGAGCACGCTCCAGATCCGCTGTCCGCGCAGCGGGTATGCGTACAGCGGTACTTGCAACCAGTCCGGTCCGAGGCTTGGCGCGCGCACCCAAATGGCCGTGTCAGGCTGGATGCGAACCCGCACGTCTGTCTCGACACCAAGCTCGGCCTGCATCTGCCGCTGGAAAATTTCCGTATAGGGCCAGTGGTACTCACTGGGCGGTACATCTTCCGTCGTAACTCGCTGCAGCCCGGCCGCATCGGCAATACGCTCACGGTTCTCCTCATCGGCGGCCCAGTACGCGCGCAGGGTCAGCGCCGCACCATGGCTGTACTGCCGGTCGACCATGACGTCCTCGTTCATCATCAGGTACACAAGCATCAGCACCTTGGAGAACAGCACCACGATCAGCACCATCCACAGCGTGCGAGCGAAGAAGCTTTGCGGGAACCAGAGCGGGGTTTTCATAGAAGAGCCACGGCGCGAACGCCGGTTATCGAGCAGCCCGAACGGACAGGCTGATTAGCGAGAACGGCGGATTCTGAAGCATCCGCCGCCAGAAGTGAGGCGTGCCGACTTACTTGTTGCCGTCCGGCACGAACACATAGCCCACGCCCCACACGGTCTGGATGTAGCGCGGTTTGGAAGGGTCCGGCTCGATCAATCGGCGCAGGCGGGAGATCTGCACATCGATGGAACGCTCGAGCGCATCCCATTCGCGGCCGCGGGCCAGGTTCATCAGCTTGTCGCGGGTCAGCGGTTCGCGAGCATGCTGGACCAGGGCCTTGAGCACGGCGAACTCACCGGTAGTCAGCATGTGCACCTGGTCGCCCTTCTTCAGCTCGCGGGTGCCAAGGAACAGCTCGTAATCGCCGAAGGTGACGGTCTCGTCCTCGCTGCCTGGCGCGCCTGGCACCTGCGGCGCCTGGCGCCGTAGCACCGCCCGAATCCGCGCCAGCAACTCGCGCGGGTTGAACGGCTTGGCCAGATAGTCGTCGGCGCCCTGCTCCAACCCATGGATCCGGCTGGCCTCGTCGCCCTTGGCGGTCAGCATGATGATCGGAATCTGATTGCCGCCTTCGCGCAGGCGTGAACAGGCGGAAAGCCCGTCCTCACCCGGCATCATCAGGTCCAGCACGACCAGATGGAACAGCTCGCGGCTGAGCAGACGATCCATCTGCTCGGCACTCTCCACGGTCCGCACGCGATAGCCCTGCTCATCGAGAAACCGCTCGAGCAAGCGCCGCAACCGGGCATCGTCATCGACAATAAGGATCTTTTCGCCTTCGCTGGCGGGCGCAGTGCTGCTCATGGAAACTCCCGTAAATATCGTCAATGCATTATGCGCACAGTGATGTAAACGCAACTGAAGCCATTGTTAGCAGATTTTGCAGGGCGAAGCCGAGAGCCAATGGAATGAGTCGACAGGCCTCTTGCTGGCTTTTTCGTCCGACTGCCCGCCTCCAGCCAGCCGCTGCCTTTATAATCGCGCCCTTTCGCGCAGGCCCGGCCTGCATGGTTTGACTGACCCAGGTAAGTTCATGGACAGCATCAATTCTCGCCTCGCCGCTGAACTGGGCGTGCGCCCGCAACAGGTTGCCGCCACCGTGGCGCTGCTCGACGAGGGCTCGACCGTGCCCTTCATCGCTCGTTACCGCAAGGAAGTCACCGGCAGCCTGGATGACACCCAGCTGCGCCTGCTCGAAGAGCGACTGCGTTACCTGCGCGAGCTGGATGATCGCCGCGCCTCAATCCTCGCCAGCATCGAGGAACAGGGCAAGCTCACGCCCGAGCTCAAGCGCGAGATCGACCTCGCCGACACCAAGACCCGCCTCGAAGACCTCTACCTGCCCTATAAGCAGAAGCGCCGCACCAAGGGCCAGATCGCTCTGGAGGCCGGTCTGGGCGACCTGGCCGATGCGATCTTTGCCGACCCCGAGCTGAATCCCGAAACCGAAGCCGCACGCTTCGTCGATGCTGAAAAGGGCTTCGCCGACGTCAAGGCTGTGCTCGAAGGCGCCAAGTACATCCTCATGGAGCGCTTCGCCGAAGACGCCGACCTGCTGGCCAAGCTGCGCGATTTCCTGACCCACAACGCGACCCTCAGCGCGCGCGTGGTGCCCGGCAAGGAAAACGAAGGCGCCAAGTTCAGCGACTATTTCGAACACGACGAGCCGCTCAAGAGCGCGCCCTCTCACCGCGCCTTGGCGATCTTCCGCGGCCGCAACGAAGGCGTGCTCAGTGTGAGCCTGAAAGTGGGCGACGAAGCACCCGGCACCATGCATCCGGGCGAGGTGATGATCGGCGAGCGCTTCGGTATCGCCAATCGCGGCCGCGCGGCGGACAAGTGGCTGAGCGAGGTGGTGCGCTGGACCTGGAAGGTCAAGCTCTACACCCACCTGGAAACCGACTTGCTCGGCGAGCTGCGCGACAAGGCCGAGGACGACGCCATCGGCGTGTTCGCGCGCAACATGCATGACCTGCTGCTCGCCGCGCCGGCTGGCCCGCGCGCCACCCTGGGCCTCGACCCCGGCCTGCGCACCGGCTGCAAGGTGGCGGTGGTCGACGCCACCGGCAAGCTGCTGGATACCGCCACCGTGTACCCGCACGCGCCACGCAACGACTGGGACGGCACCCTGGCCGTACTGGCCAAGCTCTGTGCCAAGCACGCCGTCGACCTGATCGCCATCGGCAACGGCACCGCCAGCCGCGAAAGCGACCGGCTCGCTGCCGACTTGATCAAGCAGGTGCCCGGCCTCAAGCTGACCAAGGTGATGGTCTCCGAAGCCGGCGCTTCGGTGTATTCAGCTTCGGAACTGGCCGCCAAGGAATTCCCGGACCTGGACGTCTCCATCCGCGGCGCCGTCTCTATCGCCCGTCGCCTGCAAGATCCGCTGGCCGAATTGGTGAAGATCGAGCCCAAGGCCATCGGCGTCGGCCAGTACCAGCACGACGTCTCCCAGCTCAAGCTGGCGCGCTCGTTGGATGCGGTTGTGGAAGATTGCGTGAACGCCGTCGGCGTCGACGTCAACACCGCTTCGGTGGCGCTGCTGGCTCGCATTTCCGGGCTGAACACCACCCTGGCGCAGAACATCGTGGCCTACCGTGATGCCAACGGCGCGTTCACTGCACGCAGTGAGCTGAAAAAAGTGCCGCGCCTGGGCGACAAGACCTTCGAGCAGGCCGCCGGCTTCCTGCGCGTGATGAATGGCAGCAACCCGCTGGACGCCTCGGCCGTTCACCCGGAAACCTATCCGCTGGTCAAACGCATCGCCACCGACACTGGCCGCGACATCCGCTCGCTGATCGGTGACTCGGCGTTTCTCAAGCGCCTGGATCCGAAGCAGTTCACCGACGAAAGCTTCGGCCTGGTAACTGTCAGCGACATTCTTCAGGAGCTGGAGAAGCCCGGACGCGATCCGCGCCCCGAGTTCAAGACTGCCGAGTTCCAGGAAGGCGTGGAAAAACTCAGCGACCTGACGCCTGGCATGGTGCTCGAAGGCGTGGTGACCAACGTGACCAACTTCGGCGCCTTCGTCGACATTGGCGTGCATCAGGACGGGCTGGTGCACATTTCCGCGCTGTCGGAAAAGTTCGTCAAGGATCCGTACGAAGTTGTCAAAGCCGGCGACATCGTCAAGGTCAAGGTCATGGAAGTAGACATCCCGCGCCAACGCGTCGGCCTGTCCATGCGCATGAGCGATACCCCCGGCGAAAAGGCGGACAACATGCGCGGCAACGGTAACAACCGTGGCGGCCAGCCGCGCGGCGAGCGCAAGACGGCTAAACCGGAGACCAAGCCGGCTCCGGCCAACAACGCCATGGCTGCGCTGTTCGCCAACGCTAAAAATCTGAGGAAATAACGGTGCGCGAAGTCGAAGCGGTGGGCAGCAGCAGTGCCTTCGGGCGTCTGCTGGGGCTGGAGATGGTCCAGGTCGCAAATGGAGAAGCACTGCTGCGCCTGGCCATGCACGATGGCTTGCGCAATCTGCACGGCAAGCTGCACGGCGGCGCCCTGTTCTCGCTGATCGACACCGCCATGGGTCAGGCCAGCCACAGCCTCAATGACGGCGAACCGAATAGCGTCACGCTCGAGTGCAAGGTTAACTACATCCGCCCGGTGACCGACGGCGAGCTGACCTGCCGGGCCTGGGTGGTGCACGGCGGTCGGCGCACCCAGGTCATCGAAGCCGAGGTGCATCAGGGCGAAAAACTGGTGGCCAAGGCCCAGGCGACCTTCTCGGTTATCTGAGTCACCGCACTGCAGCGTCGGGTTCGCTAGAAACGCCCCGCAGCAGTGCGCGGTCCAACGCTGACGGCCTCTTGTAGAGCGTGCGATCCACCCCCATATTGTGCCGACTGACGCGTGAAGGAATTCCCAATTGAGCGATCTTCTCTCCCACCGCCTGGCGCTGCTGGCCGAGCACCACAACCTGTCGCTGCTCTCGCAATGCCTGCATGGGATCGAGCGTGAATGCCTGCGTGTCGACGCCGATGGTCAGCTGGCGCTGACGCCGCATCCGCGTGCACTGGGCTCGGCACTGACTCATCCGAAGATCACCACGGATTATTCCGAAGCGCTGCTGGAGTTCATCACCGGCACTGAAACCGACCCGACCAAGACCCTGGCCGAGCTCGACGCCATCCATCGCTATACCTATAGCCAGCTGGATGGCGAATACCTCTGGAGCCCCTCGATGCCGGGACACCTTCCGGAGGAGGAGCAGATTCCGATCGCCGAGTACGGCAGCTCGAATATCGGCCGACTGAAATATGTGTACCGCCAAGGCCTGGCGCTGCGTTACGGCAAGACGATGCAGTGCATCGCCGGCATTCATTACAACTTTTCGTTGCCCGAGGCGCTGTGGGCTACGCTGCAGGCCGATGAGAGCGACCAGCGCTCTGCGCAGGACTATCAGTCCTGGCGCTATATCGCACTGATCCGTAACTTCCGCCGCTACAGCTGGCTACTGATGTATCTGTTCGGCGCTTCGCCCGCGCTGGATGCCAGCTTCATGCGGGGCCGGTCGCACCAGCTCCAGCAGCTCGACGAAGACACCCTGTATCTGCCCTATGCCACCAGCCTGCGAATGAGTGACCTGGGTTATCAAAGCAACGCCCAGGCTGGCCTTACGCCCTGCTATGACGATCTACCGAGTTACACCAGCAGCCTGCACAAGGCGGTGTCGACGCCCTACCCCGATTACGCAGCGCTGGGCACCAAGGATGCTGACGGCAACTGGCAACAGCTCAACACCAACGTCTTGCAGATCGAGAACGAGTACTACTCGAACATCCGTCCCAAGCGCGTCACCGATACCGGGGAACGCCCACTGCATGCGCTGCGCGCGCGGGGCATCCAGTACATCGAAGTGCGCTGTCTGGATATCAACCCCTTCCTGCCGCTGGGCATAGACCTCAGCGAAGCACGTTTTCTCGATGCTTTCCTCTTGTTCTGCACATTGCGGCAGAGCCCTTGCCTGATAGAAGGCGAATGCCGGGCCAGCAGCGACAACTTCCTCAAGGTGGTCAAGGAAGGTCGCAAACCCGGGCTCGAGCTGCGTCGCTGCAACGAAGACGTCAGCCTGCAGCAATGGGCGAGCGAACTGATTGGCCAAATCGGCCAGGTCGCAGCGCTGCTCGACCGCAGCCATGGCAGTGACGAGCACGCTCGCGCGGTCGCCGAACAACAGGCCAAGGTCGACGACAGCAGCCTGACGCCTTCGGCCCGCGTACTCGAAGAGTTGCAGCGCAACGGTGAAAGCTTCAGCCAGTTCGCCCTGCGTCAGACCCGCCAGCACGCCGAGGACTTCCGTGGGCGTGCATTGTCCGATGCCGACATGGCCTGGTTCGATGAGGCTTCGCGTAACTCGCTGACACAGCAGGCGCAGGTGGAAGCCGCCGATACTCAGGACTTCGACAGCTTTGTCGAAGACTACCAGCGCAGCCTGACCAGCCTCGGCGGAGCCTAGTCCTCACCAACAGTCCGGCGGATCGCTCTAGTCCGGCGGCTTGGGCGGGGCGCCGGATATGCTGCGGCAAGATGTGAACTTTTCCCTCCTTCTCAGGGTTCCAATGTGTGTCTTCGCCGCGCCGATGCAGCGCGCCGAAGCCTCAAAAGAACAAGAAGAAGAGAGGTGCATTCATGTCGCTACTGGACCTGTTGGTGTCCGCCCGCAAGGGCAGCCTGACCACGGCAATCACCATTGCCTTGCTGATCGGGCTGATTCTGCAGATTGATGGACTTATCCCAGACCCCGCGCTTCGCCTGACCGGCGATGCGGTCGAGGTGCACTCAGCGAGCCCCTACCCGACGCCGGACTGAATCGAGGCGGCGCAGGGCCGCCGCTCGATCACAGCGCCTTTTCGAAGATTTTCGAGTTGCGCTGGAAGTTATAGAGCGAGGCCCGTGCGGCCGGGAGGCGCTCGACACCGCTGGGCTCGAAGCCGCGCTCGCGAAACCAGTGCGCCGTGCGAGTGGTGAGCACGAACAGGGTTTTCAGGCCCAACGCCCTGGCACGCGCCTCGATACGCTCGAGCAACTCATCGCCACGTCCGCCGTGACGGTACTCCGGGTTCACCGCCAGGCAGGCCAGCTCACCGGAGTCGGAATCGGCGATGGGGTAAAGCGCGGCGCAGGCGATGATCAGGCCATCGCGCTCGACGATGCTGAACTGCTCGACCTCGCGCTCCAGCACTTCGCGTGAGCGACGTACAAGAATGCCCTGCTCTTCCAGCGGCGTGATCAGGTCGATCAGTCCGCCGACGTCCTCGATGGTCGCCTCGCGCAGTTGCTCGAACTGCTCCTGGGTCACCAGGGTGCCGTCGCCGCCGTCACGGGTGAACAGCTCGTTGAGCAGCGAACCGTCCTCGGCGTAGCTGATCACATGGCTGCGGCGCACGCCGCCTTTGCAGGCTTGCGCGGCGGCATCCAGCAGCTCGGCCTGGTAGGTGCCAACGAGGCGCTCGAGATAGGCCGGAATCTGCGGCGGACGCAGCTCGCGCACCAGCTTGCCACTTTCATCACGCAGGCCTCTCTCGGAGCCATAAAGCACCAGCTTGTCGGCTTCCAGATCAATCGCTGCGCGGGTGGCGATGTCTTCGCAGGCAATGTTGAAGATTTCACCGGTCGGGGAATACCCCAGCGGCGAGAGCAGCACGATGGTGCGCTCGTCCAGCAAACGGCCGATACCCTTGCGGTCGACACGACGCACCTCGCCGGTGTGCTGATAGTCGACCCCGTCGTGAACACCGATGGGCCGCGCGGTGACGAAGTTGCCACTGGCCACCCGCAGCCGCGCGCCCTGCATCGGCGAGGCGGCCATGTCCATCGAAAGCCGGGCTTCCAGGGCGATGCGCATATGCCCGACGGCATCGATCACACATTCCAGGGTGGCCGTGTCGGTGATTCGCAAGTCACGGTGAAAGCGCGGTCCGATACCCCTCGCGGCCAGCCGCGCCTCGATCTGCGGTCGTGAGCCGAACGCCAGTACCAGACGCACGCCGAGGCTGTGCAGCAGCACCAGATCGTGAACGATGTTGGCAAAATTGGGGTGTTCCAGGCCATCGCCGGGCAGCATGACCACGAAGGTGCGGTCACGGTGGGAGTTGATGTAGGGCGATGAGTCGCGAAGCCAGGTGACGTAGTTGTGCATTGCGCAAGCCTTAGATAACAGCTTTGTTCAGTCCGGAAGCCGGGTCGAGTATGGAGATGCAGGGAGCAGGTTCACGCTGCGAACATGTCGCCAGACCTGCTCCTATCCTCGGCCTGGTTGCAGGCAATAGTGTTCGATCATCCCGCGCAACAGCCTCACGGTGGGTTCGATTCGGTCCAGGTCCAGGTATTCGTCCGGCTGGTGCGCGCAGGCGATATCACCCGGGCCGAGCACCAGCGTCTCGCAGCCAAGCTGCTGAAGATAAGGCGCCTCGGTGGCGAAGGCCACTGCCTCGGCGACATGGCCGGTGAGGCGTTCGGCCAGCTTGACCAGCTCGGCCTCGGCAGGCTGATCGAAGGCCGGCACGCTGGGGAACAACGGGGCCAGGTCGATTTTCACCTGATGCCTGTCAGCCACCGGACGCAGGCGTCCGGCGATAGCTTCGCGTAGCTGATCAGGCTCCATCCCCGGCAGGGGCCGCAAATCGTACTCCAGTGAGCACTGGCCGCAGATACGGTTGGGGTTGTCGCCGCCATGGATGCAGCCGAGGTTGAGCGTTGGCTGTGGCACGTCGAACAACGGATTGTTGTATTGGCTTTGCCACTCCCGGCGCAGCGTCATCAACTCGCTCATCACGTCATGCATGGCTTCCAAAGCGCTATGCCCATAAGCGGGATTGGACGAATGCCCGCTTTGCCCTTGAATCTCGATGCCTTCCATCATGATGCCCTTGTGCAAGCGCACTGGGCGCAACCCGGTCGGCTCGCCGATCACTGCCGCTCGGCCTAGCGGCCGCCCGGCGTCGGCCAGGGCACGGGCGCCGGACATGGAGCTTTCTTCATCGCAGGTGGCGAGGATCAGCAGCGGCTGGCGAAACGGCTTATCCAGCAGCGGCAACACGGCCTCAATGACCAGCGCGAAGAAACCTTTCATGTCGCAGCTGCCCAACCCGTACCAGCGGTCATCCGCTTCGCGCAGCTGCAGCGGCTCGGCCGTCCACAGCTCGGCATCGAAGGGCACGGTGTCGCTGTGTCCGGCAAGCACCAGGCCGCCGGGGCCGCTGCCGTAGCTGGCGAGCAGGTTGAACTTGCCGGGAGTGATCTCCTGCACGTCGCAGGCAAAGCCGAGATCGCTCAGCCAGCCTGCAAGAAGGTCGATGACCGGGCGGTTGGTCTGATCCCAATGCGCCTGGGTGCAACTTACCGATGGCGCAGCGATCAGCGCGGCAAACTGGTCTTTAAGCGAGGGGATAGGCACCGACAGCCTCCTGAAAGACGGAAAAGACGAAGGCACCCAGTGAAACATGAAACGCGCCGCCGCAGCCTTACCGTCGAGGTAAAAACTGCGGCGACGGCTAGATCAGACGAAGATCGCCTTCAGAATGGTGAAGAAGATGATCGAAAGGATCGCCCCGGCTGGAAGGGTGATCAGCCACGACATGAAGATCGAGCCGACCACGCCGAGGTTCAGCGCGCCGATACCGCGCGCAATGCCGATACCGAGTACGGCGCCAACCAGCGTGTGAGTGGTCGAGACCGGCAGGCCAATGGCGGACGCGCCAACGACCGTGGTTGCGGTTGCCAGCTCTGCGGCGAAGCCACGGCTAGGAGTCAGCTCGGTGATTTCCTTACCAATGGTGGCGATCACCTTGTAGCCATAGGTGGCCAGACCGATGACGATACCCACAGCGCCCAGCAGCAGTACCCAGCCCGGCACCGCCGACTTGGCAGCAACCTCAGCCGCACCGCCTGATTGGATAACCCCTACCACGGCCGCCAGCGGGCCGACTGCGTTGGCGACGTCATTGGCACCGTGGGCAAAGGCCATGGAACAGGCGGTGAAGATCATCAGCACAGCGAAGACCTTTTCCACGCTGGCGTAGTGAAAGGTGCGATCAGCCTCGACATCAAGCTTGATCCGCGACAGCAGCGCGATCCCGACCAGCATCACCAGGACGCCGATGGCGAACGCCAGGAGGATGCCTTGGCCGCCGTTCAGCGTCAGGCCGACATGCTTGAGGCCCTTGGTGACGGTCATCAGCGCGACCATGAAACCAGTCAGGAACATGTACAGCGGCACGAATCGCTTGGCGTTGAGAAAGGGATCATCGGTATTGATGATCAGCTTCTGCACGCTCATGAACAGGCCAAAGGCGACGATGCCCGACAGCATCGGCGTCACCACCCAGCTGGCCACGATGGGACCGATGGCATCCCAATGCACCGCGTCGGTGGACACGCCGACCGCGGCAAAGCCGATCACCGCACCGATGATCGAGTGCGTGGTGGAAACCGGCCAGCCTTTCATGGTGGCGATCATCAGCCAGGTGCCGGCTGCCAGCAGCGCCGACATCATGCCCAGCACCATCAGATCGGGCGATATGACTTCCGCATCGACGATGCCGTTCTTGATGGTCTCGGTGACCTCGCCGCCCGCCAGGTAGGCACCGCAGAACTCGAAGATCATCGCGACGATGATGGCCTGCTTGATCGTCAGCGCCCGGGAACCCACCGAGGTGCCCATGGCGTTGGCCACGTCATTGGCGCCTACGCCCCAGGCCATGAAGAAACCGAAAGCACAGGCGAGCACGAGAAGTACGAAGCCGTATTCCGCGATAAAGGACATAAGGAATTACCTGTTGAACCAGAAAAGACGCTGGCGCCTCAGCGCGCCAGCAATTGTTCCAGACGGTTACCGACTCGCTCGGCACGGTCAGCTACGTCACCAATCCATTCGATGATTTTGTAGAGGAACATGACGTCGACTGGAGGCAATTCCTTTTCCAGCTTGAACAGGGCACGGCGAACCGTGATCTGCATGCGGTCGGTTTCGCGCTCGATTTCCTCGAGCTCCTCGACCATTTTCTCGACCAGCGTGGCCTCACGGCCGGCAAAGCCGGTTTCCAGCAACGAGTCCAGCTCCTTCAGCGCTTTCAGCGCCTGGCAGCTGGCGTCTACACTGCGCTGCACGAAGGCCATCATTTCCGGCTGCAGGGCCGGCGGAATGGTCATGCAACGGCCCAGCATCAGACCGGCGATGTCCTTGGCACGGTTGGCAATTTTGTCCTGTACACTCAGCAGCTCCAGCAGATCCGAGCGCGGAACCGGCAGAAACAGGCTCTTGGGCAGATGTTGACGGACGCTCTTCTTGAGCTTGTCGGCCTCGTTTTCCAGTCGGGCCATCTCTTTCTGGATCTGTTCGACCCGTTCCCAATCTTCGGCTGTGATCGCCTGGAACAGCGGTACCAGGTTGGCGGCACATTCGTGGGATTTAGCCATGTGCTGCTGCATCGGCCCGATGGGCGAACGTCCGAACAGGCTGACGAAAGGATTGATTGGCATAGGGAGCACCCCGGCTTCAGAAGGCGGCAAGTATACGGATGACCTCAAAGGGCCGCTACCAAGTGACGTAGGTCACACTCAAACATAGGCATCATCTCGGCACCATGCAGAAAGAAACCGAAATCAAACTGCGCGTCAGTCGCGAAACCCTGGCGGCCCTGCGCGAGCATCCGCTGCTGAAGAAACGCAACAAGAGCGGCTGGCAGCGGCACGAACTGTTCAACCAGTACTACGACACCCCCGAGCGCGACCTGGCTCAGGCCAAGGTTGCGCTGCGTCTGCGCCGCGACGGCGAGCAGTTCATTCAGACGCTGAAAAGCCGCGGTCAGAGCGTGGCTGGGCTGTCCGAGCGTAACGAGTGGGATTGGTATCTGGACAAGGCCAAGCTGGACCTGAAAAAACTCGCGGATGAGTGTTGGCCCGCAAGCCTTGCCGAGCTGGACAAGAAAACCCTGAAGCCGATTTTCACCACGGACTTCGTCCGCGAAAAAGCCGAAATCGCCTGGGGTCGCGGCAAGGCCAAGGTGGTGATCGAAGCGGCGCTGGATCTGGGCAAGGTCGTGGTCGGCAAACAGAGCGAGGAAATCTGCGAGCTGGAGCTGGAACTGCGCCAAGGTGAACCCGAGGCCCTGCTGGAACTGGCCGCCGAGCTGGCCGCCGATCTGCCGTTGATGCCTTGCGACATCAGCAAAGCCGAGCGCGGCTATCGCCTGCATGACGCCGACAGCTACTCGCTGAGCCTGCCGGCACCAACGCTTGCGGCGACCATGCCGCTGGACGACGCCTTTGCCGCGCTGGCCTGGCAGCTGCTGGGTAATAGCCAGCGGCTGGCCGAACAGTACCGCTTCAATGGCCATTGGAAACTGCTGGGCGAATGGCTGCAGCAACTGGTCGAACTGCGCGCGTTGCTGGGCAGCCTCGGTCAGGCCGCCCCGCGCGCCACCAGTCGCGAGCTGCGCGAACAACTCGATGCGCTGATCCAAGATTGGCGTCCCCAGGTCGAAGCCGGACGCGACGATGAAAGCGTGCGCCAGGCAGCGCCTGAACGATTTGCTGCTGAATTGTCTGCGCCACGCTGGGGCCTGTTCTCGCTGAACGCCTCACTCTGGCTGCTGCAGCGTAGCTGGACCGCCAGTCGCAACAACCGAGGCAACCGCCAGGGCGCAGCCGAGCTGGGCAACTGGCTGCCACGCCTGCTGGGCGAGGAAGCCGAGGCATTGCAATTGCTGCGCTATCAGCAACAGCCCGAAGACCTCGCCGAACAGCGGCCGCGCATGGAGCGGCTGCTGGTCTGGCTGCACCTGGCCCGCGCCACGCTTGAGCTGCCGGAAGCGGACCGTCTCTTCGGCGAACTGGCCAAGCTGTACGAACTGGCAGGACAGCCACTGGATGACGAGCTGCTTGAGGCTCGCGTAGAGCAGGCTCGCGTGGTCTGGACGCTCAAATCTTGGAAGCTGCTGACGAAATAGCTCGCCGTGCGGCCCCGCTGGCATTCGGCCTATGCCTGTTTCACCCCTCGGTGAAGGACTGGTGAAGTAGCGGGCCCCGCCACGGGCGGCGGCGTCACCCGTGGGCTTCAGCCCACCGGTGACCCGCAACCTCCCATCCGACACCCAACCTACATCCGGCACCGTCACCCCGTTGGGTTAAAGCCATCCTAAAGTCGCCGGTTCGCGCCACGGCGTGCTGTCCAGTTCGGTCCAGCCCGACATCACGTAAAGTTGGACCGCCCGGCAGACAGCGCGTTGATTTATCGGCAAGCTTGCTCCTCGCACCCGCCACGACCGAAGAGCCCATGTCCGTGTTGAATTCGCCTGCCCAGGATCGCTTCCTCGACCTCAATGACCTGCTGCGTGACTTGGTTGCGCAGAGGCGACTGTCGCAGGAAACGGCCGAGCAATGCATGACCCTGCGGCGCAGTTCGGCAAACAGCCAGCAGCATCCGCTGGAATTTCTCGGCGCTCAGGGACTCGATGATCTGGCTCGCCCCGGCAAGAAGCTGGATCTCGAAACACTGACCGTCTGGCTCGCGGAGCAGGCCGGGCAACCCTATCTGCGTATCGATCCGCTGAAGATCAACGTCGCGGCGGTCACCCCGCTGATGTCCTACGCCTTCGCCCAGCGGCACAAGATCCTCGCGGTGGCGGTCGACAGCTCGGCAGTGACCATCGCCAGCAGCCAGCCTTTCGTGAAAAGTTGGGAAGCCAACCTCACCCATGTGCTCCAGCGACCGATCAAGCGGGTAGTGGCCAATCCGGTCGACCTGCAGCGCTTTACCGTCGAGTTCTACCGCCTGGCCAAGTCGGTCAGCGGCGCCACTTCCAATGATCAAAAGGTCAGCGGGACCGGCAATTTCGAGCAGTTGCTGAACCTCGGCGCCAGTGATCAGGAGCCCGACGCTAACGACGCTCATGTGGTGAACATCGTTGACTGGCTGTTCCAGTACGCCTTCGACCAGCGCGCCAGTGACATCCACATCGAACCGCGTCGTGAGCAGGGCAGCGTGCGCTTCCGCATCGATGGCGTCCTGCACAACGTCTATCAGTTTCCGCCGCAGGTGGCGATGGCCGTTGTCAGCCGACTCAAGTCTTTGGGGCGAATGAACGTCGCTGAAAAGCGCAAGCCGCAGGACGGCCGGGTCAAGACCAAGACGCCGGATGGCGGCGAGGTGGAGCTGCGCCTGTCGACCCTGCCGACCGCCTTCGGCGAGAAGATGGTGATGCGAATCTTCGACCCTGAAGTGCTGCTCAAGGGCTTTGACCAGCTGGGCTTTTCCGCCGAAGACCTGCGTCGCTGGCAGAGCATGACCGGCCAGCCCAACGGCATCATCCTGGTCACCGGCCCTACCGGATCGGGCAAGACGACGACGCTCTACACCACCCTCAAGCAGCTGGCGACGCCGGAAGTGAACGTCTGCACCATCGAAGACCCGATCGAGATGATCGAGGGCGCCTTCAACCAGATGCAGGTGCAACACAACATCGACCTGACGTTCGCCAGCGGCGTGCGCGCCCTGATGCGCCAGGACCCGGACATCATCATGGTCGGCGAGATTCGCGATCTGGAAACGGCGGAAATGGCGATCCAGGCGGCACTGACCGGGCACCTGGTGCTGTCGACCCTGCATACCAACGATGCGCCATCGGCAATCACGCGGCTGCTGGAACTGGGCGTGCCGCATTACCTGCTTAGGGCGACGCTCCTGGGCGTCATGGCGCAGCGCTTGGTGCGTACGTTATGTCCGCACTGCAAGGCACCGGTGCAGCTGGATGCGGATGACTGGCAGGCCCTGACCAAACCCTGGAACGCGCCGTTGCCGAGCCACGCGCAACAGGCGGTGGGTTGTATCGAATGCCGGGACACGGGCTACCGCGGCCGCGCCGGGGTCTACGAGATCATGCTGCTCAACGATGCGATCAAGCCGCTGATCACCGCCGACACCGACCTCATCGCCCTGCGCCGCCAGGCCTTCAAGGACGGCATGCACAGCTTGCGGCTGTCCGGTGCACAGAAGATTGCCGCGGGGCTTACAACCCTGGAAGAGGTTCTCAGGGTCACGCCGCAAAGTGAGCAGAAATAGCGGGACGGCTTTGAGTGAGGGCAAAGCCAGCCTCCAACCCCTTTCCGCTCTAAGGCAGCAGGACCTTTTAGTTGCCGCTTCTCGACGCCACCAGCGTCGCCACTTGGCCTGACTCGCAGTTGAGGTAAGCCGACGACTGCAACCACTGCTTATCCGGGTACCAGGAAAACATGAATTGCCCGCCCTTGAGGCTGTCGACCACCATGCGCGCCACTTCCGGGCGAACTGCTGGGCAGCCCTGGCTGCGACCGATACGCCCCTGCGTCGCGATCCAGGCCGGGTTCACATAGTCAGCCGGATGGATGACGATGGCCCGCTCGCGCGCCAGGTCATTCACCCCGGGCTCGAGCCCGTCCATGCGCAGCGAGTAGCCATGCTTGCCGCTGTAGCTCTCGGCGGTGCGGAATAGCCCGAGGCTCGACTGATGACTGCCCTCCACATTGGAGAAACGCGTGGCCTGGTTCTCACCCGAACCGTTGCCATGAGCGACGAAATCCTTGAGCAACAAACGCCCACGCTGCAGGTCGAAAATCCACAGTCGGCGCTCCGAGGAAGGCAGAGAAAAGTCGATGACGGCAAGCCGCTGAGCCGGCGTCGCGCCATGATTCACGGCGCACTGCATAGCCGCGACAGCATGGGTCAACACGACCGGATCGAGCGTTGGTGCCACGCGGGAAAGATCGTCCACCAGCGGCTGATAAGCAGGCGGAGCGGCCAACAGCGGCATGGACAAGAGCAAGCCGGCGGCCAGACAGAGGCGGCGAAGCGAAACCATCATTCGTAGATCAACCTCGGCGGGCGCCAATGCCGATCATCCCTGCCGACCGACGACCCCTGCTCGCTACCAGGCCCAAACAATCAAAAAGTAGCGAAATTAAATCAGACGGGACCTGAAGCGCTCCCACGTCGTCTGATACATCGTGTTCTAGTAGCCTGAACGGGCCATGTTTTTTTCAGGCACCGCGGCTTGTTCAGCGGCGGAGTCTAGCAGTCGGCGGGACCGCCAGGAGTGAAGCGTTGTACAAAAAACATACATCGAGTCTGCTGTTCGCTTGGTTGTTGGCGCCATGGCTGGCGATGGCGGAACCCGCAGTAGAGCCCGCCGGCCCAGTTCAGGGTGTCCTGGAGAACCTTCCGACGGCGTGCGGGCAGCCTCTGACCAACGTGGACGAAACAGCTCTGGCGCGGCTCTCCGAGCTCTACCGACGCAACCACTTTGCCTTGCTGTGGACCTCTTATGCGCAGATTGACGCGCTGTTGGCCCAGCTCGAGTCGCTGGCGGACGATGGGCTCCAACCTGCTTCTTACCATCCCGAAACCATTCGTCGGGTCATGCACACCGCCACCCGTGATCCGCTGCACCGCGAATGCAGCGATGTACTGGCCAGCCACGCCTATCTGTCGGCCTTGGGTCACCTGGCGCAGGGTCGCCTGCCGCAAGACCGCATCGAGCCCGTCTGGCACAGCCCTGATGCACCTGGGACACTACAGGCCGAGGCGCAGCTGATGGCGATCGCCAGCGAAGGGCTGGAACATCTCGAGCACGCCTTCAATAAAGCGCGTCCGTCGTTGGAGCAATACAACAACCTGCGCAAGGCCTATGCGCAGCTGCGCGATCAACCCAAGCCCCAGTGGCAACCAATCCCCGCGGGCCAGACTTTGCGCCCAGGCATGTTGGACCCGCGCGTTCCCCAACTGCGCCATCGTTTAAGCGCCGACGGCTACCTGACCCCTTCGGCAGTCACGCCGGGCACCCGCAATGAACGCTACAGCGATCAACTGGTGGAGGCGCTCAAGGCTTTTCAGCGCCGTCACGCCCTGCAGGACGACGGCATCCTCGGTGCCGACACCCTTATTGAACTGAATGCCACTCCAGCCGACCGATTGAATCAACTGCGGGTGAATCTGGAGCGGTTCCGCTGGCTATCGGCCGACATCGAGCCGCGCTCGCTGCTGGTCGATATCGCCGGCGGACGGGTGATCTACTTTCGCGACAGCAGCCCTCAATGGGAAGCGCGCATCCAGGTCGGCCGCGATACCCGGCAGACGCCGTCCATCAAGTCGACCGTCACGCGCCTCACCCTCAACCCGACCTGGACGGTGCCGCCGACCATCCTGCGCGAGGATAAGCTGCCGCAGATCCGCGACAACCTGGACTACCTCGCGCAACACAACATGCAGGTGTTGGACTATCAGGGTCAGGTACTCGACCCAGCCACTGTCGACTGGAGCAATCCGGGGCGGATCCTGCTGCGCCAGGCCGCCGGGCCCGACAACCCGCTGGGCCGGGTGGTGATCCGTTTCGCCAACCCCTACTCCATCTACCTCCACGACACGCCCAGCCAAGGCCTGTTTGCACGCTCGCAGCGGGCGTTCAGCTCGGGCTGTGTAAGGGTCGAATCGGTGATGCAATTGGTCGATCTTTTATTGAACGAGGACGAACACGAGCGCGTTAGCCAATTGCTTGAGACTGGCCTGACCTACGAATACCGCCCGGAAGAAACCACCCCGATACTCCTGGCCTACTGGACAGCCGAAGCCGACCGCACCGGCCTGCCACGCTATCGCCCCGACGTCTATCACCGTGACCCAAAGCTGCTCGCAGCGTTGCAAGCAGCCGATCGCAACGCCATGCTGCGCGCCATGCCGGCCATTGATGAGCACTAACGCCAGCCCAGCACAATAAGCTGGGAGCTACCGCTCAGGACCAGACCGGCGGCTCTGGCAGATTGATCGTCGACCGATGTCTACTTGCCTTGGGGTCGAACCCAGGTATCTTGCCTAGCAACAACCGCCTGCACTTACGCCATTGCCTCGCCGCTGCAGGCGCTCGGTCAACGCAGTCTGGAACACCAAGATCGTTGCCGCCACGGATAGCCGAGCAGACGTTTTGAAGAAAAAAAATACAAGCAGTACATGGAACGAAGCTGACCGACTGGCAGCGCTTGCGCGTTACCGCATTCTCGACACCCCCGCCGAGGCGGCATTCGACGATCTGGTACAGCTTGCTGCCGAGCTATGTGCCTGTCCCAGCGCGGCCATCGTGTTTGTCGACGAGGACCGCCAATGGGTAAAGGCCTCGGTCAACGTCGAGGGCGCCGACCGCCCTCGGGACGAAGCACTCTGCTCCCGGGCCCTCGAGTGCACAGAACCGCTGGTGATCGAAGACCTGACCCACGAGCCGCTGGCCAACGGCATGACGGGCTTCTATGCCGCAGCGGTACTGCGCACCGCCGAGGGCCTGCCGCTCGGCACGCTATGTGTTCTCGATAGCAAGCCGCGGCAGCTGTCGGAGCGCCAGTCCGCCCATCTGGAGGCCCTGGGCCGCCAGGTCATGGCGCTGTTGGAGTTGCGTCGCAGCCGTGAAGCCAACGAGCGCAACCGACAGATCATCGATAGCGCAGTGGATTACGCGATCCTCACCACCGACGCCAAGGGTGTCATCACCAGCTGGAACCAGGGCGCCGAACGCATTCTCGGCTGGCCATCGCGCGAGGCCGTCGACAGCCACGCGGCGCGATTCTACGTAGCGGAGGACATCGCCTGCGGCGTGCCTGACAAGGAAATGGCCACTGCGGCGCGCGACGGCTCGGCAATGAACGAACGCTGGCATGTGCGCAAGGACGGCAGCCGCTTCTGGGCCAGCGGCGTGCAGATGCCGCTCAAGGATGATCACGGACAGCACCTAGGTTTCGTGCATATCCTGCGCGACCTGACCGAACGCCTTCATGAGCAAGCGGCGATCCGCCAAGCCGAAGAGCGCTATCGGGCCCTGGTCGATCTAAGCCCTCAAGTGATCTGGCAGTGCGATGCCGACGGGCAGCTGATCTTCTGTAATCGCTACTGGTGCGATTTCACCGGGATGAGCGCCGAAGCCTCGGCCGGCATGGGCTGGCTGTCGGCCGTGGCGCCGGATCACCGCGACGCCATACTGCAGCAGTGGCAAGGCGCCCTGAAATCCGGCCAGGCCGGCAATTTCGAAGTCCCGCTGCTGGCCGCCGACGGCAGCTCACGCTGGTTTCAGGGCAGCGGGGCGCCCGTTTATGACTGCGATTGCCGGCTGCTGCACTGGGTATTGGTCGCGCAGGACATTCACGAGCGTCGCCTGGCCGAGATCAAGCGCCTGGAAAGCGAGGCGTTCACCCGCAGCCTGTTGGACGCGGCCAGCGAAGGCTTCTATTCCATCGACACGCGAGGCTTGGTCACGCTCTGCAACGAGGCATTCGTCAAGCTGCTCGGCTTTACCAGCAAGGACGAGGTGCTTGGCCGGCAGCTGCACCCGTTGATCCACCACAGTCACACAGACGGCTCGCCTTACCCAATCGAAGAGTGTCCGATTCAACGCACGGCAAAAACCGGTGAGTCGGTACACGTCGAATACGAACTGTTCTTTCGTCTGGACGGCAGCAGCCTGCCCGTCGAGTACCGGGTCGCCCCGCTGTACCAGGACAATGTTTTGCAAGGTGCGATCTGCACTTTTACCGACATCAGTGAACGAACCCGCGGTGAAGCCCAGCAATCCTATCTGCTGGAGCTCAGTGACCAACTCCAGGACAGCAGTAGCCGCATCGAGCTGGCCGACATGATGGCCGAGCAGCTTGCCCAGCTGTTGGCGGCAGAGTGCATCTATCAGGGACATATCGACGAGCGCGATAACCTGATCGTCGATGAGCACTGGCCGCAGGCTGTCAGCAAGCCGCGCACCGCTCACACGCTGGGCGCCGGTGCCGAACCGTTGCGCCTACGTTTGTCGCAGGGCCTGATCGTGCCCTTCGACGACCTCCTCGATGAGGCCGGTTGCCACGGCCATTTCGGTGTTCTGCATGAGCATTTCGGCTATCGCAGCCTGCTGCTGGCGCCACTACTGCAGCAAACGGCCAACTGCGCCTTTTTGCTGTTCGGCAGCCGGCAACCGCGAGCCTGGAGCCAGACCGATATTTCGTTTGTACGAGAGGTGGTCGAGCGCATCCGTGCAGCCGCCGACCGGGCAAGCGCGCGCTCGGCCCTGCTGGAAGCCGAACAGCGCGTCAGCCTGGCCAACGAAATTGCTGCAATCGGCGTCTGGGAATACGATTTCGAACACAACCGGCTGCACTGGGATGCGCAACTCAAGATGCTCGCAAACCTGGGGCCGAACGAGCCGGCGCTGTCGGTCGACCAGTTCCTTGCGCGAGTTCACCCGGATGACCGGCACACCCTCATAGCGGCCTTTCGTAATGCGCTCGACGGCGTAGGCGGCGGCGAGTTGAACCTGGACTACCGGGTGTACGACGAGCGCAGTGAGCAGTTCCGCTGGTTGGCCAACCGTGGCCGCCGGCTGATCGACGGCGACGGCAGGGTTTGCCTACTCGGCACCGCCCGGGACATTACCGCCGAACGCAACGCAGCCTTGAAACTGCTACGCATGAACGCGCTGCTCGAAGAGCAGATACAGGAACGCCGGATCACCGAGCAGCGCCAATCGGTGTTAATGGAACTGGGCGATCTGCTGCGCGGGCAACCCGATAGCGTCACCATCGTCACGGCTGCCGTGCGCGCGCTGGGCACCACGCTGCAGGTGACCCGCGCTGCCTTTCTGTCCATCGACCCGGGCGGACAGTACGCCACCGTCGAGCGCTACTGGAGCGACGGCGCTCTGGGTAACTACAGCGAGCGCATGTGCTTTGCAGACTACGGTGATTTCATCTACGACCTGCAGCACGACGAGCTGGTGGTGGTCGAAGACGTGCTGCATGACCCACGGACCGCCGCGCAGGCAGCGAGCCTGCGACTACGGCGCATTCAAAGCCTGGTCTGCGTGCCGCTGCAGGAGCAGGGCGTCCTGAGCGCTGCCCTGATTCTCTTGCAGGACCGACCGCGGCAATGGGCCGAAGAGGATATTTCCTTTATCCGCGAAGTCGCTGACCGGGCCTGGACGGCCGATGAGCGGATGCGCGCGGAAAGTGCACTGCGCGCCAGCGAGGAGCAGTTCCGCACCCTCGCCGACAACATGAGTCAGTTTGCCTGGATGGCCGATCCCGCGGGCCGCATCTACTGGTACAACAAGCGCTGGTACGACTACACCGGCACCACGCTGGAAGCCATGCGGGCGCTGGGTTGGCGCTCGGTGCATCACCCCGACCACCACGAGCGCGTCAGCGCCTCGATGAAGCGCGCCGTGGCAATCGGCTCGATCTGGGAAGAGACCTTCCCCCTGCGTGGCAAGAGCGGCCAGTATCGTTGGTTCCTTGCGCGTGCAGTGCCCATTCGCGACGATTTCGGCCAGGTGACCCGCTGGTTCGGCACAAATACCGATATCACTGCACAGGTCACCGCAGAAGAAGCACTGCGCGAGCTGAACGACAATCTGGAACGGCGCGTCGCCGAGCGTACGCGTGAACTGGCCGAGATCAACCATCTGCTGCATCTGGAAATGGGTGAACGGGAACGCGCCGAGGATACCTTGCGCCATGCCCAGAAGATGGAAGCCATCGGCCAGCTTACTGGCGGCCTCGCTCACGACTTCAACAACATGCTGACCGGCGTGCTCGGCGCCCTCGACCTGATCCAGCGCCGAGTCGCCAATGGTCAGGTAAACGATCTCGGTCGCTACGTGGATGCGGCGGCCAGTTCGGCCACCCGCGCCGCGGCGCTGACCCATCGCCTGCTTGCCTTCGCGCGGCGCCAATCGCTGGACCCGCAACCGGTAAACGTCAACCTGTTGGTCGAGTCGATGGAAGATATGCTGCGCCGCACCATGGCCGAGCACATCGAGTTCGACACCCGTCTGCAGGAAAGCCCCTGGTTGGCTTACACCGATGCGCACCAGCTCGAGAACGCCCTGCTCAACCTTGTGATCAACGCGCGCGATGCCATGAGCGAAGGCGGCAAGCTGATCATTCAAACCGGTTCGGTACAGGTCAACACCTCACAACCAGACGGCCCCGAACCCGGCGAATACGTCACCCTCAGCGTGGCAGACAATGGCTCGGGCATGCCGCCGGAAGTGGTAGCCAAGGCATTCGACCCGTTCTTCACCACCAAACCTATCGGCCAGGGCACCGGCCTTGGGCTTTCGATGGTCTATGGCTTCGTCAAACAGACTGGCGGCCACGTACGCATCGACAGTACACCGGGACAAGGCACCCTGATCACGCTGTTCCTGCCGCGCAACCGGACACAGGCGGCCCATGTCGAGGAGCCATCCAGCAAACCGGTAGCCGTCAGCGGTGCCGAGGCAAACGAAACCGTGCTGGTTGTCGAGGATGAAGCCGCGGTGCGCATGTTGGTGGTCGAGGTGCTGCAAGAGCTCGGCTATCAGGTCATCGAAGCGGTGGATGGCAACAGTGCACTGCCGCACCTGACGAGCACGCGACGTATCGACTTGCTGGTCAGCGATATCGGTCTGCCCGGCATCAACGGGCGTCAGCTGGCCGAGATCGCTCGCCAGCACCGACCCGACCTGCACGTGCTGTTCATCACCGGCTATGCACCCAATGCCCAGGTCCGTGGCGAGTTCCTCGGCCCCGGCATGGACATGCTGGCCAAGCCCTTCAGCATCGACATGCTAGGCGCCAAGGTTCGCCAACTGATCGAGCGCAGCGGATAGTTCAAGAGCGGATGGCCAAGGAACTCTGCTGATCGCTGCACACTCTCTAATGGAGGATCAAGCAGAGGCATCCATCATGCGCAAAACAATTCTGGCAGCCGTTACCCTGAGCTGTATCCCTTTTAGCGCGGCGATGGCGGACGACGGCTTCGTCCGCCAGATTCTTTCGTCCGGCGCCACCACCGCTTCCACCTACATGACGTTCCGCGACGACAAGCTGGTCGCTGCGGCACGCGAGGACGCCAGCAGTTTTGTGGCCAGCGATGGTGCGATCCGTGGTCCTTATCTCGAAGCGATGCTCGTCAAACTACGCCACGAGCAACCGCAACTGGAAGCCAGCGACATGCAGCTGGCCAGCGCCATCCTTGCAGCCGAACAACACTAGGTGACGCGATGCCGGCCAGCCGGCCGGCATGTCGCTCCGCATGCACTGAAGCGGCAGATCGCATCGCCATTCGTCCACTCGCAGCATCCGGAGAACTCCATGAAGAAAACCGCATCCGCCGTCTGGCAAGGTGATCTGAAAAGCGGCAAAGGCACCATCAGCACCGAAAGTGGCGCGCTTAAGGACAATCCGTACGGCTTCAACACCCGCTTCGAAGGTGCGCCTGGCACCAATCCGGAAGAGCTGATTGGCGCAGCACACGCTGGCTGTTTCTCGATGGCCCTGTCGATGATGCTCGGTCAGACGGGACTGACTGCCGAACGCATCAACACCACCGCCGAAGTCACTCTGGACAAAGATGACAAAGGCTTCTCCATTACCGCCATCGCCCTGACGCTGAAGGCCAAGGTGCCTGGAGCCGACAACGAGCAGTTCCAACAGATCGCCAACCAGGCAAAGGAAGGCTGCCCGGTATCGCGCGTGCTCAATGCACAGATCAGCCTGGACGCGACGCTGGAGAACTAAGTCCGCGCAAACAAAAACGCCGCCCATGGGGCGGCGTTTTTGTTGGTGCGGTTCGCTGGGTCAGCCGCGGATGTTGTAGATGTCCTTCTCGTTCAGCTCGGCGTATTCGTACAAGCGATTGAGGTAGGCGCTCTGCTGTTCCCAGACTTTGCTTGCGACCGGATCAGCTGCGGCAGAGGCGTCGACTACCTCGGCAGCCACTTCCCTCAGGCGGGCCAGCACTTCGTCGGGAAGGCGGCGAACTTCAACGCCCTGCTCACGCAGCTGCTCCATAGCCTCCATGTTCTTCGCGTTGTAGTCGTCGAGCATGTCTCCGTTGACTGCACGGGCCGCGGAACGAACGATGGCCTTCAGATCATCCGGCAGGGTTTCCCAAGCCTTGAGGTTGACGTCCAGTTCGAAGGTAACGTTCGGCTCCTGCCAGCCCGGCGTGTAGTAGTACTTGGCCGCTTTGTGCAGCCCCAGCGCCAGATCGTTGTATGGACCAATCCACTCAGTCGCGTCGATGGCACCGGTCTGCAGCGCGGTGAAGATCTCGCCGGCCGGCATGTTCACTACGGTGCCGCCCATCTTGGTCAGCACTTCACCACCCAGGCCGGGGGTACGCATCTTCAAACCGTTGAAATCGTCTACCGATTTGATTTCCTTGTTGAACCAGCCGGCAGTCTGTACACCGGTCGCGCCACAGGCCATGGGCAATACGCCAAACGGCTTGTAGACCTCTTCCCACAGTTCCATGCCACCGCCGCGATGCAGCCAGGCGTTCATTTCCTGGGCGTTGGGACCGAATGGCAGAGCGCAGAAGAACTGAGCAGCCGGAACCTTGCCTTTCCAGTAGTAGGGCGCGCCATGCCCCATCTCGGCAGTACCGCGCGAAACTGCATCGAACACTTCGAGTGCCGGTACCAGCTCACCTGCAGCGTAGACCTTGACCGTGAGGCGGCCATCGCTCATTTCATTGACCCGCTTGGCGAAATTCTCAGCGCCAACGCCCACGCCGGGGAAGTTCTTCGGCCAGGAAGTGACCATCTTCCAGTTGAATTTCTCGGTGCTTGCTGTGCCTTCGGACTTGGCGGCGGTTTCGGTTTCCTTATTGCAACCGGCCAGTGCGGTTGCGGCCAGACCAACGCCAGCGGCGGCCAGAATTTGACGACGTTTCATGAGTCACTCCTTGTTGTTGTAATGCTGAATGTCGGAACCCCGAAATCAGGTAGTTCTAGCTATCATATGGCTATCTCTCACTCAAGCACCGTGACTACGTACAGGCACTACGTACGTAGTACTGCCGGTTGCGACACGTTCGCACAGCCGCCTAGAATCGCCGGCCGCCTGGCCATAACAATAAAGGATCTGCCATGTCGAAACATGCCCCTCCACTGCTCGGACTCGCCAGAGTCATCGACGCCGTGAACGCCCGCTTCGGACAGGCCTGCGCCTGGCTGACCCTTTTCCTCGTCCTGGGCACCGCCGTGGTCGTCGTACTGCGCTACGGATTCGGTATCGGCGCGACTGCGCTGCAGGAAGCCGTCCTTTACGCACACGCCCTGGTGTTCATGGGCGCCGCTGCCTGGGTGCTGCAACGCAACGGGCATGTCCGCGTCGACATCTTCTACCAGCGCTTTACCCCGCGCTACCAGGCCTTGGTCGAAGTGCTCGGCACCCTGCTGTTTCTCCTGCCTGTTTGCCTGTTTCTCGGCTGGGCAAGCTGGGACTATGTCGCCAACTCCTGGGCGACGCTGGAAGGCTCCAGCGAGTCTGGCGGGCTGAAATTCGTTTACCTGCAGAAGAGCATCATCCTCGTGCTGGTGATTTGCCTCATCCTGCAAGGCGTTTCCGAGATCATAAAAGCTGGCTACGCCATGGCTGGACGCCTGCCTGAGCAGGAGGTGAAGCATGGCTGAGTTGATGGCAATACTGCTGTTCATCAGCATCTGCGCGGCCTTGATGGCCGGCTACCCGGTGGCGTTCACGCTTGGCGGCGTTTCACTGCTGTTCGCCGGCCTCGGCATCATCACCGGCACCTTTGACGGCGGCTACCTGAGCGCGCTGCCGAACCGCCTGTTCGGCATCATGAACAACCAGACGATGCTGGCGGTCCCGCTGTTCGTGTTCATGGGCGTGATGCTGGAAAAGAGTCGAGTCGCCGAAGACCTGCTCGAGTCCATGTCGCGGCTATTCGGCACCCTGCGCGGCGGCCTGGCGATCTCCGTTTGCGTGGTAGGTGCATTGCTCGCGGCCAGCACCGGCATTGTCGGCGCCACGGTAGTAACCATGGGCCTGCTGGCGCTGCCGACCATGCTGCGCCGCGGCTATGATCCAGCCATCTCGACCGGCACTCTGGCTGCCACCGGCACACTCGGCCAGATCATTCCGCCGTCGATCGTGCTGGTCCTGCTGGGCGATGTGATGTCCAGCGCCTACCAGCAGGCGCAGCTGAAGATGGGCATTTTCTCGCCGAAGACCGTCTCCGTCGGCGACCTGTTTGTCGGTGCACTACTGCCCGGCTTGTTGCTGGTCGGCATGTACATCCTCTACATCATCGCGGTAGCCATCTTTCAACCCAAGAAACTGCCGGCACTGCCGCAGGAAGAGCTGGGCCCGATCGAGTGGGGCAAGCTGATCAACGCTCTGGTGCCGCCGCTGCTGCTGATCAGCGCCGTGCTCGGCTCCATCCTTGCCGGCTACGCCACACCGACAGAGGCCGCGGCGCTGGGTGCGCTAGGTGCGATGATCCTGGCGCTCTACAAGGGTAAGCTGAACTTCGGCCAGCTGCGCGAAGTGGCCTATGGCACCACTGAAATCAGCGCCATGGTGTTTCTGATCCTGATTGGCGCCTCGCTGTTCTCGCTCGTGTTCCGCGGCTTCGGCGGAGAAGTGCTGATCGAAGACGTCTTTGCCCAATTGCCAGGTGGCGTGCTCGGTGCCTTCTTCCTGGTCATGGTCGTGATCTTCCTGCTGGGCTTCATTCTCGACTTCATCGAGATAACCTTCGTGGTCGTCCCGATCGTTGGCCCTGTACTGCTGGCCATGGGACTCGATCCAGTGTGGCTCGGCGTGATGATCGCGCTGAACCTGCAGACCTCGTTCCTCACGCCACCCTTCGGCTTCGCACTGTTCTATCTGCGCGGCGTCACGCCAAAATCCGTGCCCACCAGCACGATCTATAAAGGCGTATTGCCGTTCATCCTGATTCAGCTACTGCTGCTGGTAATTGCCTACCAGTTCCCTGGGTTGGTTACCTGGCTACCCGAACAGATCTACGGTCAATAGCCCCAAGCAGACGCCCGTTTCGACGGGCGTCTGGCTTTTCGGCAGCGGCTTTCGGCGCGATCATAGCCATGAACCCGTCATCGCCGAACCCTCATGTCGACCTCATTCAGCTGCGCACAACTGGCAGAGCGCTTTCGGCGACTCGACGAGTTCCTGCTGCAGCACCAGGCGTTGTGGCGTCCGCGCCCCTTCACTCATAGGCGCCTTGCCTGGGAAGCCGAACTCCCCGAGCTTGCCCGCTGGCTGCGGGGCCGCTCGCTGGAACATGCTGAAGCCGCGCACAACCAGCCTGCACAGCTGCTAGCGCCCGCCCCGTTTCCTGAGCTTGCTGCGCAGGCCGCCGCGCTAAGCTGGATGGATGAGTTACCCACCTCGTCGACGCCCGTCCCTGACGCCCGGCAATCGGTCGATGTACCGGGGCGAAAATGGCAGCAGATCCAGGCATTCGGTGCAGCGCTGAGGCTCAGAGAAACACCCCAGCACTGGCTCGACTGGTGTGCGGGCAAGGGCCACTTGGGCCGTCAACTGGCCAGTCGCGGCGGCGGGCTGACCTGTCTCGAGTGGGATAAGGCCTTGGTTACAGCCGGAGCCCAGCTCAGTCAGAAGCTGGGCGTCGTTGCGACCCACTGTCAGCAGGACGTGATGACTGACAGCGCGTCATCACGGATCGAGCCGACGATGACGCCAGTGGCGCTACATGCTTGCGGCGATCTGCATGTTCGACTGATCGACCTGAGCATTGCGCAACATTGCCGCCAGCTGGCGCTAGCGCCCTGCTGCTACAACCGCATCCAGACCAATCGCTACCAGCCCATGTCATCCCTCGCCCGGCAATCCGCCCTTGAGTTATCACGCGACGATCTCGGCCTACCCCTCAGCGAAACCGTGACCGCCGGCGCACGCGAACGCCGTCAGCGCGACCAATCGATGGCCTGGCGCCTCGGTTTCGACCTGCTCCAGCGTGATCTGCGTGGCAAGGATGAATACCTGCCCACACCGTCACTTCCCAGCAGCTGGCTGAAAAAAAGCTTCGCCCACTACTGCCGCGACCTGGCGGCCCTCAAGCAACTACCCGAGCCACCGGAGCAGGACTGGGACGCGCTCGAAAAACGCGGCTGGCAACGACTCGCTGAAGTGCGCAATCTGGAATTGCTGCGTGGCCTGTTTCGGCGGCCGCTAGAGATCTGGCTGCTGCTCGACCGCGCGCTGCTGCTGGCCGAAAACGGCTATGCGATACGCCTGGGCACCTTCTGCCCAGCCGAGCTGACCCCTCGCAATCTGATGCTGATTGCCGAGTTCGAGCACCTAAGTGCAAGCACATGAGAAAACTCATGCAAACAACTGGCAACAAACAGTTTACTCGCCGCGAGCAATGGCTATAATGGCGCCCATCTTTTAGCCGGTATAGCTCAGCTGGTAGAGCAACTGACTTGTAATCAGTAGGTCCCGAGTTCGACTCTTGGTGCCGGCACCATACGAAACAACAGAAAAGGCTCACCGCATGGTGGGCCTTTTTTGTTTCATGCAGCGCTCGGGACGAAATGACCTCATCGGCGGCGTGCCGGGGCTTTGCGCGAGAGCCCGCAAATCGGTCGCTACGATTGATTTTATTGAAGAATCCAGACCCGAGGCCGACATAGCGGCGTGTTACGCCGGGCAGACAATGGCGTTTTGACTTAATTTCTCACGGTTGCGCTTGATGCTTAACTCTCCTCTACGCAGCTTGCGGGCTCGTTTCGCAATCGTTGTCGCCTCGGTTGTCCTTGTACTCAGCTGCATCTTCGGCGCCGCCATTGGTGAATCGTCCATTTCGCGTCTGGAGGAATGGACAGGCTTGCAGCTTGGAGAGGCTGCATTTTCCATGGTTGATCGCCTTGACCGGGACATGAGCGGGCGCTCCCAGGAACTGGCTGTGCTCAGTGAGCTACAGGCGCTTCGCAATCCGGAGAATGTTGGCGAAGCCCGCGCGCTTCTTAATGATCTGAGCGATCACTTTCCGAGCTACTCCTGGATTGGTCTCACCAATGCCAGTGGCAAGGTCGTAGCGTCGACCGACGGCCTGCTGGAGGGCGTGGATATTTCGGCCAGACCCGTGTTCACCAACGGGCTGGAAACCACCTTTATCGGCGATGTCCACGAAGCGGTGCTCCTGGCCCAGCTGCTCCCGAACCTGTCGGGAGAGGCGATGAAGTTTGTCGACATCAGCATGCCGGTGCGCGACGCCGCCGGGGCGCTGGTAGGCGTGCTGGCGACCCATCTGTCGTGGGAGTGGGCCGACGAGGTGGGCCGGTCACTGTTTGAACCGTTGCAGAAGCGTTTGCCCGGGCTGGAGTTTCTCGTCGTCAGCAAAGACCGGACGGTGCTGCTCGGCCCCAGGGAGATGATCGGCAAGCCCATTGGCATCAGGCTCGAAGATCGCCCCGTGCAGAATTGGACTGTTGTGCACTGGCCAGACGGCACGCAGTACTTGACCGGTTTTGCCGAAAGCCTCGGCTTCGAAGACTATCCGGGTCTGGGGTGGACCGTCATTGCCCGTCAGCCGGTTGAGCTCGCGTTCGCCGAAGCACGCCAGTTGCGCTACGAAATCTTTGCCTGGGGCGCCCTATTGTCCTTGGCCTTCGCAGCGATTGGCTGGTTTGCTGCGGGCATGATCACACGACCGCTAAAGGAGATCGTTGACGCAGCCGCTCGTATTTCCGAGGGAGCTGATGTCCGCATCCCGTTACTGACAAGCACGCGGGAAGTTGAAGCCCTGAGCGTTGCGATACGGCATCTGGTGGACAGCCTGACCCGCAAGAGAAGTCAGTTGGCGGTCGTCGAAGGCATTGCTTATCGCGATACCGTAACCGGACTGCCAAACCGAGCAGCGCTGCAGAAATACGTCGAAACCGTGCGTACAGCAGACGAGCTTCAATGCAGCTTTGGCGTGTTATGCCTGGACCTCGACGGCTTCAAGCCGATCAATGATCGCTTTGGCCATGCCGCCGGCGATGCGTTGCTCCATGAGGTTGGTTTGCGGCTCTCCGCCTCGATCCGCGACGGTGATATCGCGGTGCGCCATGGCGGCGATGAGTTCGTCCTGCTTTTGCGCCTGCGAAAGGGCGAGTCCGTGCGCAATGTGCAGCGCGCGGCCAAGCGCATCATTGCCAGGCTGGCTGAGCCGGTATTGCTGGCGGGCGAAAAGATCACCATCGGCGGCAGCGTCGGCGGCGCACTCTGGTCCGGAGGCGAGTTTTCTGAAGCGCTGATGCTGGCCGACGAAGCGTTGTATCAGGCCAAGGGAGCAGGCAAGGGACGCGCGAACTTTAACTTCGCAAGCAACGAGAGCGTCCACCAGGACCACCCGGAAACGGTATGAGTCAGCGAACCTAGTCGCATAGCCAGACGCAAAAAAGCCCCGCATCAAACGATGCGGGGCTTTTCTGTCTGGCTGAGTCCTGTCCCTTCGGCCGCTTCCAGCAGCGATTCCTTGCGTCAGTCCTGACGTTTCGCGAGATCCTTCGCGGCAGCCTTGCACCAGCCCCAAGGCGGAGGGCTGGTCGCCGTGCTAGGCGCTCCATGGCACATCGAGATGGGTCAGGGAACGGCCAGCAGCGGCAGCAGGGTTAAGAACAGGTGTGATGGCAAAAGTTCCACTTTTGAAATGAAAAGGCCATCAGATTAAGCACCGCCAGGAAATGCCCGCGTAACCGTCAGTCGGCTACGCAATGGGGCACGCTTGCCCAAATGAGCCTCCGGCCGACCGTTTCGCCTGCTGTCAGCCCGCCAGTTTCCTGCAAACCGACCTGCTCTAACGGCCTTTCGCCAGCGCCTTGCCCGGCTGACCCGCGATACATTTCCAATTGTTTACGCCCGGAACATGCCAGGCAAACCACGGTCTGCTGTGCGTCGCCACTCCAGCGCAACTGAAGGCAATGCTTGCCACCACGGAGCCAGCCTTGAGGAGCCGAGCCACTCGATGAGCGCAATCACCACCCTCTTCCACAAACTCAAACTGTACCTGTTCAATGCTTCATGGATGATGGCGGAGCGGTTGCTGAACATCGGCGTGGGCTTTCTCATGGCGATCGTGCTGGCCCGCTACCTGGGACCGGAACAGTTCGGGATTCTTGCGTACGCCATTTCCATGACTGCGATCTTCGCCTCGGCCGGTCACATGGGGTTGGCGGGCCTGGTGGTGCGCGAGGTGGTCAAGCAGCCGGACAAGGTTCCGGAGACGCTGGGCACCACGTTCATGCTTAAGCTGACGGGCATGACCATTGGTTTCGTCCTGGTGCTCGTTTACGCATCGCTGTTCGAAGAGGTCGGCGGTACCGAGTTCTGGATGTTGCTGATCGTCGCCTCGGCCATCTTCTTCCAGACCTTCGACGTGGTGGAATACTGGTTCCAGTCCCAGGTGCAGGCCCGCTACCCGGCCATCGCCAAGTCCAGTGCGATCCTGCTGTCGGCGGGTCTCAAACTGCTGATGGTGTTCAGCGGCGCAGGCGTCATCGCTTTCGCCTTTGCCCACACGGCGCAGTTCGCGATGGCGGCGTTGATTCTCGCGCTGCTCTATAAAGGCACCACCACCGTCTCGCTGATGAGCTGGAAAGCCAGCTTGGCCAAGGCCAAGGAGTTGCTCAGCCAGGGCTGGATTCTGTACCTCGGTTCGATCTTTGCGGTGGTCTACATGAAGATCGATCAGGTCATGCTCAAGTGGATGGTGGGCGCCGAGGAAGTCGGCGTGTACGCCGTTGCGGCGCAACTCTCAGAAGCCTGGTACTTCCTGCCGATCGCCATTGTCGCTTCGTTCTTCCCGAAGCTGATCAAGCTGCACGCCGCCGACCCGGCGCTCTTCAACAAGCGCTTCCAGCAGCTGTTCGATGTCCTGTTCATCCTTGCCATTGCCGTCGCAGTGCTGGTGTCGCTCGTCGCCGAACCTGTGATCGCCCTGCTGTTTGGCGACGAGTACCAGAACTCCGCCGCGATCCTCACCATCCATATCTGGGCAGGCGTGTTCATCTTCATGCGGGCCGCATTCAGTCGTTGGATTCTGATCGAGGGCGCCCTGATGTTTTCGCTGATCACTCAGGGCCTGGGCGCGCTGGCCAACATCGGCATCAACCTGCTGCTGATTCCACACTACGGCGGCGAAGGCGCCGCCATGGCCACGCTCATTTCTTATGCGGTTGCTTCCTACGCTGCCCTGCTGGTGCACAAGAAGACCCGCCCGGTGTTCTACATGATGACCAAATCGATGTTCAGCCCCGTCCGTTACGCATACAACGCAGTAGGAGCCGCCCGATGAGCCTGATGTCGCTCGCCAGAGCCTTGCCTGATCCCGTCAAGAACGCGATCAAGGCCACCCGCGACAACACTGGCCTGGCCCTGGTCCGCCTGTTTTCTTCCAGCGGATTCCTGGCCTCTGTCTATTACTGCCTGATCAGCCGCGAGTTCGACCGGGAGCACCGCGCAGTGCTGCTAGGCCGGCTGAATTTCGCCAAACGGATGCGCGGACAGGGCGAAAACGACGCCTTTCTGCGACGCAACGTTCATCGCCTGGAGAAAGGGCTGATCATGCGCCCTCGGCGCAGCACCTTCGCCGAGGACTACATCGGCCCGACAGTTCGCTGCTATGCCAATGCGACCCAGGCGGGGGTCATCAACGGCCAGCAGCGCTGGGCCAACGATGTGCTCACCGACTATTTTTCCGCCGTTGGCAGCACGCCACGCATCGACTCGGCCAAGCGCGCCTTCACCAGCACCCAGACGCCTGACGAAACCAACCGCTGCGTGCCCTACCCGCACAGCCAGCTGCCTGAGTGCCCGGTCAGCTATGACGAGCTGATGGTGCTGTTCCGCCGTCGTCGCTCGGTGCGCTGGTATCAGGACAAGCCGGTCAGCAACGAGCTGCTCGAGCAGGCGGTGCGGGCCGCCGCGCTGGCGCCTTCGGCCTGCAACCGCCAGCCGTTCCGTTTCTATGTCAGCAACGGCAAGGAAAAGGCCGCCGAGGTCGCCAAGTGCGCCGGTGGCACCGCAGGTTTCCACGACAACCTGCCCTGCGTGATCGCCGTGGTCGGCGACCTCGGCTGCTACCCGGAAGCACGCGACCGCCACGTGGTTTATATCGACGGCTCGCTGGCAGCGATGCAGCTGATGCTGGCCTTGGAAAGCCTGGGGTTGTCGAGCTGCTCGATCAACTGGCCAGACGTTGAAGAAAGAGAACGCCAACTGGCGAAAATACTGGGCCTAACGTATCAGGAGCGCACCGTGATGCTCTTGGCGGTGGGCTATGCCGATCCAACGGGAGGGATTCCTTATTCGGACAAGAAGACCGAGAAAGACTTGATCGTATACAACTGAGGTAAGCGATGATTATCGAGATCAGAAAGGCAGGCTTCGTCAATAAAGGCGCTGAGCTGATGTTGCACGCGGCGCTGCAGAAGCTGAGGACCCGGTATCCCGACGCTACCTTCGTCATGGCGCCGACCCCGAAGAAAGCCGAACAACCGTTCCGTAAGCTGGTGCAGCTGGGCTTCTACCCCAAGGCCTGGCTGTGGCGCTACGGCATACAGTGGGGCACCCTCGCCAACTTCGCCCCGCGCCCGCTGCGCGAGATGTACGGCGTGGTGCTGGATAGGGAAGTCGACGTGGTCGTTGACGCGGCGGGCTTCGCCTACAGCGATCAATGGGGCGAGGATCCCTGCGCGGAACTGGCGCAATCGACCCGGCGCTGGAAGAAGAACGGCACCCGCGTGATCCTGCTGCCGCAGGCGCTGGGGCCGTTCAAGTCCGAGAAAAACCGCGCGGCGATGAAGACGGTGGTCGAAAACGTCGACCTGATTTTCCCGCGCGAGCGCGTGTCCTACGAACACCTGACTGAACTGGTGGGTGAACAGGCCAAGATCAAGCAATCGCCGGACTTCACCAACCTCATGACCGGCGTGCTGCCGCAAGGCTTCGATACCGAGCAGAACCGTTTTTGCATCGTGCCCAACTGCCGGATGCTCGATAAGACCGACCAGAAGACGCGCGAGGCTTATCTCCCGTTTCTCATCAGCTGCACGCGGTACCTGCTGGAAAAAGGCGCCAAGCCGTTCGTGCTGGTGCACGAAGGCAAGGACGATCAGCGCCTGGCTGACGAATTGTCCGCAGCGGTGGGCGGCATTCCAATCGTCAAGGAAAGCGGCGCGCTGGAGATCAAGGGCATCCTCGGCGCCTGCAGCGGCACGTTGGGCAGCCGCTTTCATGGCCTGGTCAGCGCGCTGTCACAGGGCGTTCCGGCGCTGGCCACCGGCTGGAGCCACAAGTATCAGATGCTCTTCGAAGACTATGGCTTCCCCGAAGGGCTGGTTCAGGTCACCACCGATGAGGCGGAAATCAAGCGCAAGATCGACCTGATCACAGACGATGCGGCGCGGATCCAGACTTTGATCCAGGCCCGTACTGAACAACTCAAGCAACAGTCAGAGCAGATGTGGCAGCAGGTATTCGCCGTGATTGATCAGTGCGAGCGTGCTCACCAGCCGCAACACCACAGGGCTGGCGCGGCCTGACCTGACCTGACCTGACCGATCGCCGTGGCGTCGCGGGCTGGCGTCACGGCCTAGTGCTCTTTCCTGCCGAAGCGCTGACGGATCAGCCGGTACAGGTAGTAGAGCACCATCAACACGACCACGCCGGTGGAGATGGGGTTCATGTACTCGGAGACCTTCTCGTACTGCGATTCGAGCAGATAGCCGGCCAATGCCAGCAATGCGGTCCAGATCAGCGACCCCAGCGTCGAGTAGATCAGGAACTTGGTCATCGACATCCCGGCAATACCGGCCGGGACTGAGATCAGGGTACGCACCGCCGGGATCAGACGTCCGAAGAACACCGCGCCCTTGCCGTGCCGGTCGAACCACTCGCTGGCCTTGTCGACATCTTCTGGCGACAACGTGAGCCAATGCCCCCAACGTTCGGCAAAGCGCTTCATGCGCGCCTGGCCGAGCTTGGCGCCAGCGTAGTACCAGGGCAAGGCGCCAACGACCGAACCTGCCGTGCCGACCAGAATCACCGCAATGAAATTGAGATCACCCCGCGCCGCAACGAAACCGGCCAGCGGCATGATCAGCTCCGACGGGATGGGCGGGAAGATATTCTCCAGCAACATCAGCAAGAACACGCCGATGTAGCCGAACGCCGAGACGATTTCCACGATCTTGTCGAACATCGGTTACCTCTGCAGTTGGGTGGAAGAATTCTGCGCCGGGGTCTCGGCACGGGTTGGTGTGGCCTCCGTGACGGGCGGCGCTGCCGCAGCCGGCAACGATGCGTAGTAGTCGGCCAGCGCCTGCATCTGCTCCGACGTAAGCCGCTGCGCAGCGCTGTGCATGATATGCGCGTACTCCGTGCCGCCACGTTTACCCTCGGTGAACAGCTCCAGCTGCAACTTCAGATAGGGCGCGTACTGACCGGCAATGTTCGGGTACATGGGATTGCGTGGTCCGTCCTTCGGCCCATGGCAGTGCACGCATGAAGGGATGCCGCGCGCTCGTACACCTCGCTCGGCCAGCGTTAGGCCTTCGGCCAGAATGTCCGGCGCCGGCTCCGGAGCCTCCGTTCGGCTGACCGGTGGCAGCTCGGCGTAGTGTTGCGCCAATGCTTCGAGCACTTCCGGATCCAGGCCTGCGGCGATCGGCTGCATGACGCCGCTATGCCGCTCGCCGCGGGCGTAGGCCTGAAGCGCACCGAGCAGATAAGGCTCGCTCTGCCCGGCCAACCGCGGGAAAGCGCCTTCGCCTCGGCCGCCGCCGTCCTCGGCATGACAACGGTTGCAGTTGGTTAACACCGAACCGAGCGGGTCCTGCAATGGTCGCAGATGATCCGGCGTGATGGGTTTGATGGTTTCGTCGCGGCGCCCGCCCAGCGCGAGCTCTTTGTAGCGCTCGGGCGACATGCCTGGCATCGCCTGCAGGAAGGCCACCACGGCCCAGACCTCATCGTCCCTTTTCTGCGCGGGCCAGGCCGGCATGGCGGTGAACTTGACACCATTCTTCACAATCCAGAACAGCTCCTGCGGCGCCCAGTGTTCGATCCGCGGCGGCAGGTATGGCGGCTCGGGTGTCATCTGCTGAACGATCAGCGAGCGCTCCTCACCTGGGCCGCCATGGCAGGCCAGACAGCCGGTGTGATAATGCCCGGCGCCCTTGAGCAGCAGCGCCGGATCGTCCAGCGGCGGCACCTCTATGCCCATCGACTGAGTGCTCACTGCACGGCGCATGGCGTAGTGCAGCATCCAGCCGGTCGCCTTCCAATGACCCGAGCTGGCACTGATCGAGACCAGCCCCAGCGAAACCAGCACAAACGTGCCGGTCCCCGCGAGCGCCGCCAGCAACGCGACAGCGGCTACGACGCGCTTCCAGGAACCGCCGGTCAGCCAGCACAGCCAGCGCCGCAAGGGCGCCGAGCATCGCTGAACCCTGCGTTTAGCTGACTGAAACGGCATTGCGCTTGTCCTGTAATAGGCCGAACAGCAGGTACAGCCCGCCGATGAGATAGGCGCTGCCGCCAAAGGCCAGCATGATTACACCGCCCATCTGCTGATCTTCCAGTGGGCTCATGCCCGACAACACCGAGCCGGTGTGCTCGAACAGCGGTCGGCTCGACATCGCCAGCAGCACGCCGAGCAGCGTCATGTGCATCGAAGTCAGCAACAGACCGGCGATGCCGGCCAGGGCGCGCTGATGCCGCACGCCGCCGAACGCCGCAAGCCAGACCAGCAGGCCAACGAACAGGTAGCTGCCCTGCTCCAGCAGCTCCGCCGAGTGCGAGGTGCGCGCCGCATGGTGCAGCGCCGGCATGTGCCAGGCCCAGACCACGAACAGTTCGATCACCGAGGCCAGGATCGGCGAGAACAGCAACGGGATGCGGTTGGAAAAATCAAACCGGCCACCGGCCAAACCGATTGCCAGCAGCGGCGCCGCCACCGCTACCACCATCACGTGCATCAGCATGTGGCCGACGAACAGCCGGTCCGCCATGTCCGGCAAAGGCCCGAGCCAGACCGCACCCAGCGTGGCCAGGCCGAGCAGCAGCGAGAGCGGACGCCAGATCACGTGCAGCTCCTGATGAACACCACACTCAAGGCGACGAAAATCGTCGCCACGAAGCTCAGGCCGCTAAGCAGCAGCGTGGCGAAACCAAGAAAGCGATGGCGGTCGCCCGGTGTGTCGAAGTCGTGCGGTGCCGTTGCATGACCAAAGGAGTGATGGCGCCAGCCTTTCCAGCCGGTCAATCCAATACCGACCAGGGCGATCAGTGTCAGCACACCGATGGCGAGTCGAATGTCGCCCAGCTCGCCACTGCGGCCCGCCACCTTCGCGCACCACACAGACACAGCCAGGTAGGACAGCAGAAAATGCGCCGCCCAGATGGTCGGGCTGAAGGTGATCAGCCACAGCGTGTCGCGCTCCTGCGGCGGTGCCTCGGGCGGCTGCTGCTCGATTGGCCGTTGCCGTTCGTTCAGATGTTCACTCATAGCACCTCCGGAAAGCCGGCGATGACCGCCACAGTGACGCCAATGGTGATGAACATGAAATGCCAGAACAGCGCGACATTGCGGATATCGATGTCATGCACCGCCGTCATCCGGCCGGCAGCACGGCGCGCCAGACAATAGAGCTGCATGATCAGGCCGATGGACAGGTGGATCAGGCACCAGAGCACCAGCACCCAGACCGTGGCCGGGTACACGTTAGTGGTTGGGTCCAGGCCACTGAAATGCGGCCCGGCCCACATCGAATAGGCACCTGCCAGGGTGCAGATCGCGGCCAGCCCCAGCGAACCGTAGAAGCCCGCCGCCTGATCACGGAAGTTGCAGCGCCGCGCCAGCAGCGTCAGCGCCCAGGACACGGCAATCAACCCCAGCCCCAGTACAGGCCAGAACACGCCGGGGCCGGCCGCATCCGCGGGTGGAAAATCCTCGTGCACGGTCCAGAAGAAGAAGTAGCCGAACACCAGGCTGCCGAAGGCGCTCATGTCGCCGATCATGGTGATGAACATGGCCCACCAGCCCACCGACTTGGCGCCCGACGCATAAAGCGGCACCGTCACGTCCAGGCCGATGTCCTTTTTCGGTTTCTCCGGGATCACCGCCGTGCCGGTCCATAGCCAGATCAAAATGGTGATCAGCGCAAGGCCACCGCTGACCAGTGCCGCGACGTACCAGCTGTAGGTGGCGAAGATAAACAGGCCGCCGGTGAAGATCGCCGCCCACATGCTCAGGAAGGTAGGGCCCGGCACGCGCAGGCACTGGATCGGCTCGGCGTCGATGATGCTGCTGATCAGGGTCTCGCGCTTACCCTCCTCGGCGTCCGGCAAGTAGAAGCGCCCGGCGTCGACGTCACGCATCAAGTCTGGCTGATCCCACAGCGGGTAGCGGCTCTTGATGATCGGAATCGAGCGTGCACCCCAGGCCCTGCCGGGCATTTCCGCGAGCCATTCGAGCGTTCCGGCGCTCCACGGGTTGCGCGCGCTGTAGGGTTGCTTGCCCTTGGGTCGCAAGACGTCCCAGACCAGCACCGCGACGCCAGCGGCGAGGATGAACGCGCCCACCGTGGAGACCATGTTGAGCATGTCGAAGCCCATGTCCGGCCCGTAGGTATAGACACGCCGCGGCATGCCCAGCAAACCGGTGAAATGCATGGGCAGGAAGGCAATGTTGAAGCCGATGAACATCAGCCAGAAGGCAATGCGCCCGAGGCGGTCGGAGAGCGTCTTGTTGCGCGCCAGCGGGAAGAAGTAGTAGAGGCCGGCGATCACCGGAAACAGCATGCCGCCGATCAGCACGTAGTGCAGGTGCGCGACGATGAAATAGGTGTCATGCGCCTGGAAGTCGAACGGCGCCAGCGCCACCATCACCCCGGTCAGCCCGCCAAGCACGAAGATCGCCAGCGCACCGGCGACGAACAGCATCGGCACCGATTTGACGAAGCGCCCGGCCAGGGCTGTCGCCAGGAAGCAGAAGATCTGCACGCCGGTAGGGATTGCCACGGCCTCGGATGCGGCCGAGAAAAAGGCCAGCGAGATGCCGGGCATCCCAGTGGTAAACATGTGATGAACCCACAACCCGAAGCTGATGAACCCGGTGCCCACCGCAGCCAGCACGATAAAGCTGTAGCCGACGATGGGCCGCCCGGCCGCGGTGGGCACGATGGTCGCCACCAGCGCCACGGCGGGCAAAAAGATGATGTACACCTCAGGGTGGCCAAAGATCCAGAACAGGTGCTGCCACAAGAGCGGATCGCCGCCACGGCTGGCATCGAAGAACGGCCAGTCGAAGGCACGCTCCAGTTCAAACAGGAGGTCACCCGCGATCAGCGGCGGGAAGGCGAACAGGATCATTCCCGCGACCACCAGGATGTACCAGGAATACAGCGGGATCAGGTTGATGCGCATGCCTGGAGGCCGGGTCTTCAGCACGCCGACAATCAGCTCCACCGCCGCCGCAATCGATGACACCTCGATGAACGACAGCCCGAGCAGCCAGATATCCGCACCGAGGCCGTCCTGATAGGTGGTGGTGAGCGGCGGATACATGAACCAGCCGCCCTGGGGCGCCACGCCGAAAAAGATCGAGCCGCAGACGAACACGCCGCCGATGATGAAACACCAAAAGCCGTAGGCTGACAGGCGCGGGAACGGCAAGTCTCGCGCGCCCAGCATTTGCGGCAGGATGAGGATGGAAAAGGCTTCGAAAATCGGCACGCCGAACAGGAACATCATCACCGAGCCGTGCAGGGTGAAGACCTGGTTGTAGGTTTCGGCAGACAGCAGATCGTTGTTCGGCACCGCCAGCTGGGCGCGGATCAGCATCGCCAGTACGCCGGCAAAGAGGAAGAACAGGAACGACACGCCGGTATACCAGAGCCCCACCTCGGTGTTGTTTACCGCGGACCAGTAACGCCAGCCGGTGGGCGTCTTCCAGGCCGCTGCCAGGCGTTCGGCCTGCGCCTTGGCGCGGGCTTCTTCCTGCGGGTCGCGGTACTCGATCGGCTCGCTCATTCGAGGCCCTTCAGGTAGTGCGCCATGGCGTTCAGCTGCGCCTCGGGCAGCATGCCGAAGGCGGGCATCTTCACGTCTGGTTTGATCGCGCCGCTGTGGCCGATCCAGCGCTTGAACGTATCGACATCGGTCGGAAGCGTGCCGGCTGCCAGGGTCAGACGACTGCCGACGTGGGTCAGGTCGGGGCCGACCGTGCCGTCTGCTTCAGTGCCTCGAACCTGGTGACAGGCACCGCAACCGTTGGCGAGAAACGCCTGTTGGCCGGTCTGCTGCAATTCGGTGGTGGGTGGCTGAGCAGGCTCGGCCTGTTTGGCAAGCCAAAGATCGAAGGCCTCGCGCGTCATCACCACCACGGCGAAATTCATCAGCGCATGGGAAGTCCCGCAATATTCGGCGCAGGCGCCGCGAAAGGTGCCGGTCTCGGTCGGCTCCAGCACCAGCTCATTGGTGCGCCCGGGGATCATGTCGAGCTTGCCGCCCAGCGACGGAATCCAGAACGAGTGGATCACGTCCGGGCTGGTCAGGCTGAAAGCCACTCGCTCCCCCACTGGCAGCCGTATTTCGTTCGCCAGCTCGACCGCCTCTCCCGCCTCGGTCCGGTAGCGCACCCGCCACCACCACTGCTCGCCCGACACATCGACATGCAGGGCGACGTTTTCCGAGGAACGCAGTTGCGGCATCAGCATCAGCCCGTAGATCAGCAGGCCGGTCAGGACCACGACGGGGAAAATGACTCCGCCCCCGATGATCAACCACCGAGCACCGCGAATGCCGTGGGCTTCCGGGTGGGCCTGGGTGGCATACACGGCGATCCCCATCACTACCAGCCAGATGACCAGCGCACCGCCGGCCATCCACCAGAACAGCGTGGCGATACTCTGCGCACCGACCCCGGCCGGATTCAGCGCTGACTGCTGACCGTCGCAACCTGCTAACACGGCGCTCAGCAGCAACAGCGAGACGCCACGCGCTCGAAAGCATGCACCGGTGAGGTCGTTTGTCAGAGTCAGCCGCATGGTCCGCCTCGCTGTGGGTCACGTTTTGTGACACTCCGCAGGCAGGAAAAGTTGGATAAACGGTCGAATTCGCAAGTGGTGGACCCTTGAGTCGTTGCGCTTGTCCTAAAGAACAAGGGGAACGACTCAGGAGATTCCATGGCTACAGACAGACGCCACCGACGTTACCTTTTGACCTTGGTCGGCATGTTCCTGTTGATCTGGGGCGCGTTGGCGATCAACCCCTTCAACCGCCACGACTGGCTGTTGGAGAACCTGTTGGTTGTGGGGCTGGCCACGGCTTTGCTGCTGGGCCACAAGCACTACCTGCCCTCCCGCAGTGCTGCGACACTGATATTCCTTTACCTCTGCATTCACCAGCTCGGCGCTCATTACACGTACGCCAACGTGCCCTACAACGACTGGTGGCAGGCGCTGACAGGCGAAGGGCTGAATGAACAACTGGGCTGGGAGCGCAATCAGTTCGACCGCCTGGCGCACTTCAGCTATGGGCTGCTGCTGGCCTATCCGATGCGTGAGGTGCTGATCCGACTGGGCATTCGCCCAGGGATCTGGAGCCTCATCCTGCCGATAGACATCGTGCTGTCGACCTCGGCGATCTACGAGCTGATCGAATGGGCAGGCGCGGAAGTGTTGGACGGCGGCCTGGGGCGCACCTTTCTTGCAACCCAGAATGATCGCTGGGACCCGCAAAAGGACATGGCGCTGGCGGCTGGCGGCGCACTCATCGCCATGATCGTCACTGGAATCATGGCCCGAGCACGGCGCCCGCACAGAGAAT
>TARA_R100000541_G_scaffold340_28_pt1 | contig 66874 bp, 63 predicted proteins | sample TARA_R100000541 | Tara Oceans TARA_R100000541 (sample SAMEA2621416) | marine metagenome | biome: marine biome (ENVO:00000447); feature: surface water layer (ENVO:00002042); material: "saline water (ENVO:00002010), including plankton (ENVO:xxxxxxxx)" | depth 5 m | reverse complement strand
TTTTTTCGTTTCTGCTGCCTGGAGTCCACTCGAATGGCCGCCAAGCCATAAGCGGTAGCTCCACGCTCTACTGACGCTCTTTCTTGGCAGCTCCAAGCCATTAGCCTTAGCCCAAAAAAAACCGCCCGAGGGCGGTTTTTCAATATCACACCAGCGATCAGGCGTAGGGATGACGCAGCACGATGGTCTCGTTGCGGTCCGGGCCAGTTGAAATAATGTCGACTGGCGCCTCGACGAGCTCTTCAATGCGCTTGATGTAAGCACGCGCATTAGCCGGCAGCGCCTCAAGCGACTTTACCCCGACAGTGGACTCAGTCCATCCGGGAAGCTCCTCGTAAACTGGCTGCAAGCCCTGATAACTGTCCGCATCGGTCGGCGCATCGACCAGCACTTCCCCGTTGCGATCCTTGTAAGCGACGCAGATGCGGATGGTCTCGAGGCCATCCAGTACGTCCAGCTTGGTCAGGCAGATACCCGAGACACTGTTGATCTCGATTGCGCGACGCAGGATTACCGCATCGAACCAACCGCAGCGCCGAGCGCGGCCGGTAGTCGAGCCGAACTCATGGCCACGCTCAGCCAGACGAGCACCCACGTCATCAAACAATTCCGTCGGGAACGGACCGGAGCCAACGCGCGTGGTGTAGGCCTTGGTAATACCGAGGATGTAGTCCAGATAGAGCGGACCAAAACCGGAACCGGTAGCTGTACCCCCCGCCGTGGTGCTGGAGCTGGTGACATAGGGGTAGGTACCATGATCGATGTCGAGCAGCGAGCCCTGGGCGCCTTCGAACATGATGCGCGCACCCTGCTTGCGCAACTCGTGCAGCCGCGCCGAGACATCGGTCATCATCGGGCGAAGAATTTCGGCGTAGCCCAGCGCCTCATCCAGAGTCTTCTGGAAGTCGACAGGCTCGACCTTGTAGAAATTCTGCAGGATGAAGTTGTGGTACTCGAGCAGCTCACGCAACTTGACCGTGAAGCGCTCAGGATTGAACAGATCACCAATCCGCAAGCCACGGCGAGCGACCTTGTCCTCGTAAGCCGGCCCTATACCACGCCCTGTGGTACCGATCTTACCTTCGGACCGCGATGCTTCACGCGCCTGATCCAGAGCGACGTGATACGGCAGGATCAGCGTGCAGGCCGGGCTGATGCGCAGACGCTCACGAACCGGGACACCCTTTTCTTCGAGCTTGGTGATCTCACGCATCAGGGCATCCGGCGCCACGACCACGCCATTACCGATCAGGCACTGGACGTTTTCACGCAAGATTCCGGACGGAATCAGGTGCAGTACGGTTTTCTCGCCGTCGATGACCAGTGTGTGCCCGGCGTTATGACCACCCTGGAAACGCACCACGGCCGCAGCCTGGTCGGTCAGCAGATCAACGATCTTGCCCTTGCCCTCATCACCCCATTGGGTGCCCAGGACCACGACATTCTTACCCATAAACCTTGTCCTCTTGGCGAAGCATACCGGTCATGACCGGCGAAAAATCTGGAAAACCTGCCAGCACAGCCACATCAGCGGTCCAGCGGCGAAACAACCCAGGAACCTTCTTGCAACAGTAGCTGCCGGTCACAGCCAACGCCCGGCGCCGCATCAACCTGCTGCCCGCTCAACGCTTGAACCACCCGCTCGCCCCGCGCACGCAGCTTACGGATTGCGTGCCACAACGCCGGATCCGTACTGTGCGGCGCCCACACACCGGCCGACGAGTCAACGAGTTCGGCATTGCCCAGCCTGACCAACGTTTTCAAATCTGTTGAAAAGCCAGTCGCCGGACGAGCCCGACCAAAATCTGCACCAATATCGTCATAACGCCCGCCTTGAGCGATCGACTGACCGACGCCTGGGACGAATACCGCGAAAACGACACCTGTGTGGTAGTGATAGCCGCGCAGCTCGCCCAGATCGAAATACAACGGCAGCTCGGGATACCGCATCGCCAACTGGTCGGCGACCTGCGCCAAACCTTCCAGCGCCTCAAGAACTGGAGCAGGCGCACCGGCAAGCAGCTCGCGCGCAGCATCGAGCGTCTCGCGCCCACCACAGAGCCGCGCCAACGCGCGCAACATGCCTGCCAGCGAAGGCTCGACATCAGCGGTCAGCGCCGCGATCTCGTCCATGGCCTTACGCTGCAAGGCATCGAAAAGGCGCTGCTCTGCATCTCCAGAGAGGCCGGCGGCGCGCGCCAACCCGCGATAGATCCCCACATGCCCGAGATCCATGTGCAAGTCCGGCACATCAGCGAGCAGAAGGGTCTCCAGCATAAGGCTGATCACCTCAAGGTCGCTGGAAGTACTGCTGTCGCCATAAAGCTCAGCGCCCAACTGAATCGGGCTTCGCGACGTGGCGAGAGCCTGTGGCTTGGCGTGCAGAACGCTGCCGGCATAGCACAGGCGGCTAGGGCCTTCACGGCGCAACGTATGTGCGTCAACACGCGCCACTTGTGGCGTGATGTCCGCTCGTAACCCCATCTGACGGCCTGACAATGGATCGACAACCTTAAACGTCTTGAGGTCGAGGTCCTGTCCAGCGCCAATCAGGAGCGATTCGAGAAACTCTACATGAGGGGTGATAACCAGCTCATAGCCCCAGCACTGGAACAGATCCAGCACACGACGCCGTGCAGTTTCGATACGCGCCGCTTCGGGGGGCAGCACTTCTTCAATGCCATCTGGCAGGAGCCAGCGGTCTATCGTTGCCATTTCGCCAATCACCTCTCGATACGGCAAGCCTAGTCAAGCAGACGAACGCCGGGGCAACAGCCTTAGCCGCCCATCGGTCGCGTGCGATTGTGTTCGAACCATGGCGACAGCGCCACGCCCCTCCCAGGGGATCAGCATGGCTGGCCATGCCTGGATCAGCCTGCTACCGCCGGGGCGCAGACGCAAAAAAGCCGGGCTTTTCCCGGCTCGCGGATCATAACAATGTTTCGCTAACGGGTCACCCGGCGGACAGTGCTCACCCCGCCGGACGACCCATTTGCTATCACTGCGCGGTTGCGGACTCCAGATAACGGAAGAAATCGCTTTTAGGGTCGAGCACCAGGACATCTTCTTTGTTGGCGAAGCTCTCACGGTAGGCTTGAAGGCTGCGATGGAAGGAATAGAATTCCCGATCTTGCCCGTAAGCAGCGGCATAGATGGCTGCCGCCTGCGCATCGCCATCACCGCGCAGCTCTTCAGCCTCACGGAACGCTTCAGCCAATAGCACCCGACGTTGACGATCGGCGTCGGCACGAATGCCTTCGGCCAACTCCTTGCCTTTCGCGCGATGCTCACGGGCTTCACGCTCACGCTCGGAGCTCATCCGCTCGAACACGCTGCGGTTCACTTCGCGCGGAAGATCGATGCCCTTGACCCGAACATCTACCACTTCAATCCCGAGTTCCTGTTGTGCAGCTCGGTTCAGACTGTTGGTTACCAGACTCATCAGCTCGTCGCGCTGACCGGATACCGACTCGTGCAAGGTCCGCTTACCAAACTGGTCGCGTAGTGCAGCTTCGAGACGCCGCGCAAGACGCTCGTCGGCGATCTGCTTCACACCCGAAGTCGCCGTGTAGAACCGCTCGGCATCGTCCACACGCCATTTGGCATAGGAGTCGACCATCAACGCCTTCTTCTCCAGCGTCAGGAAGCGCGACGTCGTGGTATCCAGCGTCATCAGCCGCGCATCGAACTTGCGCACGCTATTGACGTAAGGAATCTTCAGGTGCAGGCCTGGCTTCACGTCGGGCTCGACGATACGACCGAATCGCAGCATTACCGCTCGCTCCGTCTGCGAGACGATGTAAAAGCTATTCCACGCCACGATCGCCAGCACCACACCCACAATAAGGGCTGTAAGGGATTTATTGCTCATTAGCGGACCTCCCTTGTACGCACTTCACGCGGATCCAACTCCGGCGGCAGCCTCGTGGTTTGGGTCGAAGCGCCTGACGCCGATGCCGCAGGGGATCGCTCGGACGCAGCACTGCGACTGTTGACCATCTTGTCCAGCGGCAGATACAGCAGATTATTTTGGCCCTGCTCGCCGGTGACGAGAACCTTGCTGGTATTGCTCATCAGCTCCTGCATGGTTTCCAGATAGAGGCGCTCACGCGTTACGTCTGGCGCTTTTCGATACTCGGTCACCAGCTTGGAGAAGCGATCCGCCTCACCCTGTGCCCGCGAAATCACCGCATCACGATAACCACTGGCTTCCTCCAGCATGCGCTGGGCCTGACCGCGCGCTTCAGGGATCACTCCGTTAGCGTAGGACTCGGCCTGGTTCTTCTCGCGCTGTTCATCTTCTCGGGCGCGAATAACGTCATCGAACGCTTCCTGAACCTCGCGCGGCGCAGCGGCACTCTGCAAGTTCACCTGAGTCACGATGATGCCGGTCCCATAGTTGTCGAGAAACCGCTGCAGACGTTCTTTGACCTCGCCAGCCATGGCCTCACGACCCTCGGTCAGCACCTGATCCATCGCAGTCGAACCCACAACGTGGCGTACAGCACTATCAGTAGCGTGCTGCAGCGATGCTTCCGGATCTTCGACATTGAGAACGAACGCTTGAAGGTCGCTGATTTTGTACTGCACGGTCAAAGGCACTTCGATGATGTTCTCATCCTCGGTAAGCATCTGCCCTTGCTTGCTGTAGGAACGCTCTCGAGTCACGTTCGCCTGGAACTTCCGATCAAACGGCGGGAAGTAGATATTCAGACCTGGGCCCACGGTTTCGTGATATTTCCCGAAGCGCAACACCACAGCCTGCTCTTGCTCATCGACAATGTAGATGGCATTGAACAGCCAGACAGCGAGCAACACCACCAGACCAACCCAGACCAGCGCAAACCCACCGCGGCGCCCCGAACCACCACCCGAGGAGCCACCACTGCGTTTCTTGCCGCCGAACATGCCGTTCAGACTGTCCTGCAGCTTGCGAAAAGCTTCATCTAGGTCAGGCGGACCTTTCTGATCGTCACCACCGCGACGACCACCGCCACCACCACTACCCCAGGGATCCTGGTTGTTCGAGTTGCCACCCGGCTCATTCCAAGCCATAGCGCTCTCCATTCAAATAAAGCTAAAGACGCGCCAGCGGCGCGTCCGCCAATGCTACCGAAAGCCCGGAACGAACGGCTTAAAAGCCCCCCGAGCTTTATTGCAAAGTGTGTTGCTCGAAGAACTGTTCCGCCTCAAAGCCCGCGCGACTAATCAGTCGATGCAGCTCGACACGCTGCAAACGTACATCAAGCAGGCTGACACCCTCTTCATCGTGAACTTCGGACTGCACGGCCCCAAGGTCGAACAACTGCGCACGCATGCGCCCAAGCTGCTGAGGCAGCCGAAGCGTCCCTACGTAAAGGTCGTTACCAAGCAGTTCAGCAATGGCCTGCTTCAGCAGATCCAGCCCCAACCCTTGTTGCGCCGAGACCCATACCCGCTGCGGTACGCCATCGGCATCGCGCTGGATCTGCGGCTCGATGCCTTCAAGCAGATCCACTTTGTTGTAAACCTCAAGAATCGGTAGCTCATTCGCACCGATCTCGGTCAACACCGCCAGCACCTGCTCGATCTGCTGATCCCGCTCAGGCTCGTGAGCATCGATGACATGCAGCAGCAGATCAGCATTACTCGACTCTTCGAGCGTGGCCCGGAAAGATTCGACCAGTTTGTGCGGCAAGTGACGAATGAATCCAACCGTATCAGCAATCACCACCGGCCCCAGGTCATCCAGATCCAGACGACGCAAGGTGGGATCCAGCGTAGCGAAAAGCTGGTTGGCGGCGTAAACCTCGGATTCGGTCAAAGCATTGAAAAGAGTGGACTTACCCGCGTTGGTATAGCCCACCAGGGATATAAGCGGAATGTCAGCACGTTTGCGGCCACGGCGCGCCTGCTCACGCTGACTACGAACCTTTTCCAGCCGCTGCTTGATCTGGCGGATACGCACACGCAGCAAGCGCCTGTCAGTTTCAAGCTGTGTCTCGCCAGGGCCGCGTAGACCAATCCCCCCCTTCTGCCGCTCAAGGTGAGTCCAGCCCCGCACCAGTCGAGTGCTCATATGATCCAACTGAGCCAGCTCAACCTGCAACTTGCCCTCGTGCGTGCGTGCCCGTTGAGCAAAGATATCGAGGATCAGCCCGGTCCGATCAAGCACACGGCATTCGAGCGCTCGCTCGAGGTTGCGCTCCTGGCTGGGCGTCAGGGTGTGATTGAAAATGACCAGCTCGACCTCGCCATCCCTGACAAGGCCATGCAGCTCTTCGACTTTACCGCTGCCGATTAGAAATTTGGCGGAAGGTTGATGCTTGGCAACATTGACGAAACCAACTGTCTCAGCGCCAGCTGACCGCGCCAGCTCCCGAAACTCTTGGGGGTCTTCACGCGCCGCTGGATCCTGAGCATCCAGATGAACCAGGATAGCCCGCTCACCACCACCGGGACGTTCGAAGAACAAAGAAGGCTCCCTTTATTCGTTACCCAACTCGGACTGCTCAGCATCGCCAGCAGCAGGCAGGCGCACCGGACGGCCAGGAACGACAGTCGAGATGGCATGCTTGTAAACCATCTGACTAACCGTGTTCTTCAACAGAATGACAAACTGGTCGAATGACTCGATCTGACCCTGAAGCTTGATACCGTTGACCAAGTAGATGGAAACCGGAACGCGCTCCTTACGCAGGGTGTTCAGGTAAGGGTCTTGTAGCGAATGCCCTTTTGACATGTGCCGCACTCCTTAAAGGATCTTTTCATTAATTATTCGAAATCGAACACGGCCGATCAGTGTTTGAGAATAGCCGGTCAAATAGCAGTGTCAGCTCAATATGGCGAGCCTATCCAAGTATTTCAATGCTCGCGGCAGATTGTCGCGGGCTGAACTTTCCAGCCAGTGAACCCCCTCCCATCCCCTCAACCAGGTCATTTGACGCTTGGCCAGTTGCCGGGTTGCGATCACCCCACGCTCAACCATTTCCGGCGCCGAATACTCACCGTCCAGATAGCGCCAGACCTGACGATAGCCGACCGCTCGCATGGACGGCAGTTCGGCATGCAAATCAGGGCGCCCGCGAAGAGCTTCGACCTCTGCAACAAAGCCCTGTTCAACCATCTGAACGAAACGCTGCTCGATACGCTGGTGCAAGACCTGCCGTTGAGCAGGCGCTATGGACAACTGCGCGACAGTATAAGGCAAGACGCAGCCGTCTGGCGTGCCGGCTCCGGCTTTTTGAGCGGATTGCCGAGCACGATGCTCGGTCATGCTGATACCGCTGACTCGATAGACTTCAAGCGCCCTGATCAGACGCTGCGGATCATTCGGATGGATACGCGCGGCCGATACCGGATCGATTTCGCTGAGTTGGCGATGCAGCACCCCAGCGCCCTCCGCCCGCATCTGTGCTTCGAGCGCCGCGCGCACCTCTGCATCGGCGGCCGGCATATCCGCCAGCCCTTCGAGCAACGCCTTGAAGTACAACATAGTACCGCCGACCAGCAGCGGAATGCGCCCTGCATCGGTGCTCTGAGCCATTGCGGCCAGGGCATCGCTGACGAACTCGGCGGCCGAGTAGCTCTGGACCGGGCCCCTGATATCGATCAGCCGATGCGGGAAGGCTCTCAACAGCTCGGCAGAAGGTTTGGCGGTTCCGATGTCCATGTCGCGGTAGACCAGGGCGGAATCGACGCTAATCAGGTCACATGGCAAGGCACGAGCAAGCTCGATCGCCAGGTCCGTTTTACCGGCGGCAGTCGGACCCATGAGAAAAATCGCGGGAGGTAGTCGGGACATCGGATGCTCAAAGAAATGTATCGAGGGTGATGCAGGCGCCAGCGTAAAGGCCGGACCGCCTGTCTATCGTCCCCGGAGAAAGAGCTTGTCCAGGTCGCTCATGCCCAGCTGAGTCCAGGTCGGACGCCCGTGATTGCACTGACCACTGCGCTCGGTCTGCTCCATATCACGCAACAGGCCGTTCATCTCCGGCACGGTAAGGCGTCGGTTTGCACGGACCGCGCCGTGACATGCCATGGTGCCAAGCAGTTCGTTAAGGTGTGCCTGAATGCGGTCGCTGGTGCCGTATTCAAGCAGGTCGGCCAGCACATCCTGTACCAGCCGGGTCGCCTCGGCCTGCTTAAGCAAGGACGGAATCTGTCGGATCGCCAAGCTTTCCGGGCCCAATCGCTGCAACTCGAAGCCAAGCCTCTGAAACCACTGGGCATGCTCTTCAGCACAATCGGCTTCGCGCTGGCTGACGGCGATCGATTCGGGAACCAGCAGCGGCTGGCCACGCAGCCCTTCGCTGGCCATCGCGGTTTTCAGGCGCTCATACATGATTCGCTCATGGGCGGCGTGCATATCCACCAGCACAAGCCCTTGAGCATTTTCCGAGAGGATATAGATGCCTTTGAGTTGAGCCAGCGCATAGCCAAGCGGCGGCACATCGTCCTGGCTTTCCGGCAGGGCCGCTGCATTCGCCTCAGCCAGCGGCGAGAAGAACTCCCGGTAAGCGCCCTGCGCTTCTGCAAGGTTGCCAACTGGCATCGGCCGAGGCGCCTGATAACCCGCGCCGGCTCCGCGCCAGGCAGGCTGCTCTGCTTGCGGCTGTTCCAGCACGTTGGCAGCAAGGCTCATTTCGTTCTGCCCGGCGAACTCTCCGGCATCACGACCAGAGACCTTGGTTACCGGCGCCACACTCGCTGGCGCGGCAAGCTGATCCTCTGGACGCACATCACCGAGCGCGCGGTGCAAGGTGCCGTACAGGAAATCATGCACCATGCGATTGTCGCGAAATCGCACCTCATGTTTGGTCGGATGAACATTGACGTCCACTACCGCCGGGTCGACATCGAGGAACAACACGAAGGTCGGGTGCCGGCCATTGAACAGGACATCGCGGTAAGCCTGCCGCACCGCATGCGCGACCAGCTTGTCACGCACCATGCGTCCATTCACGTAGAAATACTGCAGATCCGCCTGGCTGCGGGAGAACGTAGGCAAGCCGACCCACCCCCAGAGATGCAAGCCGGTACGCTCAATCTCGACCGGCAATGCCTGCTCGAGAAAGGCCGGGCCGCAGACCGATGCAACGCGGCGCGCCCTGGATGCCGGGTCATTGGCCGGATGCAGCGCAAGAATCACCTTGCCGTTGTGTCGAAGGTGAAAGGCCACATCGAACCGCGCCAGAGCCAGCCGCTTGATCACTTCCTGCAGGTGATCGAATTCGGTCTTTTCGGTACGCAGAAACTTGCGCCGCGCCGGCGTATTGAAGAACAGGTCGCGCACTTCCACTGAAGTACCGACCGGATGCGCCGCTGGCTGAACCCGAGCCTCCATGTCCCGGCCCTCGGTTTCGACCTGCCAGGCCTCGGCTGCCTCGGCCGTACGGGAGGTCAAGGTCAACCGAGAAACCGAACTGATCGACGCCAGCGCCTCACCGCGAAAACCCAGGCTCATCACCCGCTCGAGGTCTTCCAGGTCCCGGATCTTGCTGGTCGCATGCCGAGCCAGGGCCAGCGGCAAATCTTCGGCAGGGATACCGCAGCCATCATCACGCACCCGCAGCAGTTTGATGCCGCCTTGTTCGACGTCCACTTCGATCCGAGTCGCCCCGGAGTCGAGGCTGTTCTCCAGCAGCTCTTTGATCACCGAAGCGGGTCGTTCAACCACTTCACCGGCGGCAATCTGATTCGCCAGCCGCGGACTCAGCAGCTGGATGCGCGCAGCCTCGATCATGGCTGTGAGGCCAGGGTCGTCGCTGGAATATTCAGCGTTTGGCCAACCTTGATCACGTCGCTTTTCAAGCTGTTGGCACTGCGCAATGCAGGCAAGCTGATCTGATAGCGCTGAGCAAGCAGCGCCAGGCTTTCGCCTGAACGAACGACATGCTCGCGCGCCGCGCTGGCAATCTTGCCGGAGTCGCGCATCCAGGCAACGTAGGTGCCGGGCGGCGGATTTTCATGGAAGAACTGTCGCACGCCGCTGTGGATTGAGCGCGCCAAGGCCTGCTGATGCGCTGCGGTTTGCAGCTTCCGCGCCTCGGATGGGTTGGAAATGAACCCGGTCTCTACCAGGATCGACGGGATATCTGGTGATTTCAGCACCATGAACCCGGCCTGTTCCACGCGACGTTTGTGCAACGGCGTGATCCGACCCATGTTGCTCAGCACCTTCTGCCCGACGTTAAGACTCGAGGACAACGAAGCGGTCATCGACAAATCCAACAGCACGCCGGCAAGCATCTGGTCCTTGTCGCCCAGGCTGACATTTCCGGCACCGCCGATCAGGTCCGAACGGTTTTCACTGTCAGCCAGCCAACGTGCAGTTTCCGATGTCGCACCGCGATCCGACAAAGCAAACACCGACGCGCCGTAGGCCGACGACCGCGGCGCCGCATCGGCATGAATGGAGACGAACAGATCAGCGCCCTTCTTCCGGGCAATTTCGGTGCGTTTACGCAAGGGGATAAAGTAATCACCGGTGCGCACCAGCTCGGCGCGGAAGCCTTTGTCGGTATTGATCTGGCGCTGCAGCTCCTTGGCAAGCGCCAGCACCACGGTTTTCTCATAAATCTTGCCAGGGCCGATGGCGCCGGGGTCTTCTCCGCCGTGCCCGGCGTCGATCGCAATGACGATATCGCGCTTGCTGCTTGGCAACGGGGGCAGCTTGATCGCCGGCAGGGTCGGCGATACAGGAGCAGTTGGCGTACTCGGCGTGGCAGTCGCCGGGACGTTGGCGGTGGACGCCGCGGCAGCATCGGCAGCATTGTCGAACAGATCGACCACCAGCCGATGGCCATACTGCTGGTTCGGCGTGAGCGTAAAGCTCTTTGGCGAAACCTCGGCGCTCAGGTCGATGACCACCCGCAAGGTGTCCGCATCGTATTTCGCTGCACGCAGCCCCGAGATGGGCGTGTTCTGCAGCGGCAGCTGATCGAATGGCTTGGCCAGATTGGCGCCGTCGACGTCAATGACGATGCGATCCGGAGCCGTCAAGGTGAATACCTTGTGCTGGACCGGGCCAGACAGGTCAAAGACCAACCGTGTGTTGTCAGGCGCTCGCCATAGACGCACGCTCTGGACGTCGGAAGCCGCCAGAACCTGCATGGCCGCGAACATCAATGCCAAACCACTCACCAGCGCGCGCATGCGCATACCCAACCCCATGATGTTCATTGATTGCCGACGGTCAGGATGGAACACCAGCCTTTACCGCGCTCGCCCTGTGGCGTCAGGCGCAGCATACGACCGGCCCCGTGCGGCGTAATGGTAATGTCCAGGTCAGCCTTTGGCAAAATGCCGGCGCCACGCTCTGGCCACTCTACCAGGCACAGAGCGTCCCCTTCGAAATAGTCGCGAATGCCGAGAAATTCCAGTTCTTCCGGGTCGACCAGACGGTACAGGTCGAAATGGAACACTCGTGCAGCCGGAGTCTCATAAGGTTCGACCAGGGTAAAGGTCGGGCTCTTGACCTTGCCCTCGTGCCCCAGTCCACGTATCAGCCCACGCGACAGCGTGGTCTTGCCGGCGCCAAGGTCACCGTGGAGGTAGATCACACCCCGACCGCCGGTCGCCTGCGCGATGCGCGCCCCCAGCAACAGCATGGCGTCTTCGTCGGCAGCCAACAGCGTCAGGTCAGACATGGCGAATGCTCCTCGAGCAGCTGGCGGACCATAGGAATCAGATCGGCGGCAACCAGCCCGCGCCCCTTGGCACCAAGACGCTCGCCTGCCACCGCATGCAACCAGGCCGCAAGACAGGCCGCTTCGAAAGGCGCCAGCCCCTGCGCCAGCAATGCTCCCGCAACCCCCGCCAAGACATCGCCGAGGCCCGCGCTGGCCATGGCCGGATGCCCGCGATCACACAGCGCCAACCGACCGTCGTGATCGGCAATCAGGGTTCCGGCGCCCTTCAGCAATACGGCGCAACCGAAGCGAGCCGCCAGAGCACGAGCGGCGGCGGGTCGGTCGGCCTGCACATCAGCCACGGAAATACCCAGCAGCCGCGCCGCCTCTCCAGGATGCGGTGTGAGCAGACAATCACTTGGCAACTCGACCGCACCTGTCGCCAGCAGATTCAGCGCGTCGGCATCCCACACCTGCGGGACGCGACACTGCGGCGCCAGCGACAGCAAGCTGCGCCCCCAGGGCGCCTGGCCCAGGCCCGGCCCGATGACCAGCACATCGGCGCGTTGGGTCAGCGCCGTCAATGCATAGGTGGATTCGACGCCGTTGCACATGATTTCAGGACGCCGCACCAGCGAGGCGGTGACATGCTCGGGACGCGTCGCCAGGGTCACCATGCCGGCACCACAGCGCAGCGCGGCTTCGGCACTGAGCAACGCGGCGCCGCCGGTGCCGAGGTCGCCACCGATGACCAGCACCTGACCAAAGCTTCCTTTATGAGCAGTTGGCGAGCGGGGCGCGAGCGTCGGCAAGTTGGCCTCGCACAAGCGCAGGGCGGACGGCTTGATCTGTGCGACGACCTCCGCATCGGCCTGCAGGTCATCGAATACCAGCGCTCCGATACAATCCGGACCCTGGCCAGTAAACAGGCCGAGCTTGAGGCCGATAAAGGTTACAGTCAGCTCGGCCCGCACTGCGTCGCCGAGCTGATGCCCCGTGTCGGCACACAACCCGGACGGCAGGTCGACCGAGAGGATCGGCTGCGCGCTTTCATTCATCGCGCGTATGGCGCTGGCATAGGGTTCACGCACCTCGCCGGCAATACCCGTACCGAGCAGCGCATCGACCAGCACGCCGCGCAGGTCCGTACCGGCTTCCCAGGGCGTGACCTCAACGCCGGCTGCCTGGGCTTCAGCAAAAGCCTGGGCGGCATCGCCTTGCAGTTGCTGCGGATCGCCCACCGCAAACACCCGGACCTGACGACCGGCACGCTGCGCCAACGCCGCAATCAAATAGCCATCACCGGCATTGTTGCCCCGACCAGCAAGCACGCTGATCTCGTCTGCATCAGGCCAGCGGCGCCTTAGTGCACGCCACGCCGCATGCGCGGCACGCTGCATCAGTTCGTAACCGGGGGTCCCGGCCGCGATCAACCGAGCATCGAGCTCACGCACTTGAGCGGCAGAGTAAAGCGGGATGGGAAATGTATCGGTGGTCTGGGACATGAATCACCCGAGCGAATATCTGGCAGAATTATACGCATGCGCAGCCCGACCCGCTCCCGCGCATCGGTGGCGGATCAAAGCGTCACGGTCGTCTCGCGGTGCGCAGCGCGGCAGATCGACGATCGCCTCCGCGGGGCTGCCTCGTTAACCCGCTCCCCCACCGCAATGCCCGACGATTCGAAGCCATGTCCAGCACCACCCTCGACCCAGCCGCTCTTGCCGACTCCATCAAGGAGTGGGGCCGCGAGCTCGGATTCCAGCAGGTCGGCATCACCGGTGTCGATCTGGGCGAGCACGAGGCCCACCTCGAACGCTGGCTGGCAGCCGGCTACCACGGCGAGATGGACTATATGGCTGCTCATGGCAGCAAACGTTCCCACCCGGAGCAACTGGTGCCGGGTACGCTGCGAGTCGTGTCGTTGCGCATGGACTACCTGCCGGGCGACACGCACATGGCCGAGCAACTGGCGCATCCGGAAAAAGCCTACGTGTCCCGCTATGCGTTGGGCCGCGACTATCACAAGCTGATCCGCAAGCGCCTGCAGCAGCTGGCCGAGCGTATTCAGAAGGTAATCGGCCCCTTCGGCTTCCGTGCCTTCGTCGACAGCGCACCGGTGCTGGAAAAGGCCGTCGCGCAGCAGGCCGGCCTCGGCTGGATCGGCAAGAACACCCTGGTGCTCAATCGCAAAGCCGGCAGCTGGTTCTTCCTTGGCGAACTATTCGTCGACATTGCCCTGCCGGTCGACGAACCCACCGCCCGCGACCACTGCGGCAGCTGCCATGCCTGCCTGGACATCTGCCCGACCGAGGCCTTCGTCGGCGAACGCGTGCTGGATGCGCGAAAATGTATCTCCTACCTCACCATCGAGCTGAAAGGTTCGATTCCCGTCGAGTTACGGTCGAAGATCGGCAATCGAGTGTTCGGCTGCGATGACTGCCAGATCGTCTGCCCCTGGAACCGCTTCGCCAAACCGACCCAGCAGACCGACTTCCAGCCCCGCCACAGCCTGGACAATGCCGAGCTGGCCACGCTGTTTCGCTGGACAGAAGACGAATTTCTGAGCCGCACCGAGGGCTCGCCGCTGCGGCGAACGGGCTATCAGAACTGGTTACGCAACCTGGCCGTTGGGCTCGGCAACGCTCCGTCCAGCATTCCTGTACTGGAAGCGCTGCAGTCGCGCCGCGACGACTCGTCCGAGCTGGTGCGCGAGCATGTCGAGTGGGCACTGATGCAGCATGAACAACGCTCTTCGTCTGCCTCAAACAGCGGGACCTAAGGGCGCATCGGCTCCGCCGAGGCGCTAACTGAAGCAGCACTCAAGCTGAGTAACTCTTCACCTTCCAGCGTTTCCTGCTGCAGTAGCCTGCTTGCGCTGCGCTCAAGCAGCTCCCGTCGTGCCTCAAGTAGCGCCAGGCTGCGCTGAAAAGCGGACTGAACAAGCTCCTGCACCTCCTCATCGATCGCTGTGGCGGTACTTTCCGAGTAATCATGCTGCGGCTTGAGGCCAAGCATCGCTTCGTTGCCCAAAAAGGAGTTCGGCTCGCGCTCCAATGCCATATGACCGAGGCGCCGGGACATGCCGTAGCGGGTGACCATGGCTCGGGCAATGTCGGTGACCTTGGCCAGGTCGTCCGCCGCACCGGTGGACAAGTGGGCAAACACAAGCCACTCCGCTGCACGGCCGCCGAGCAGTACCGCCATCTTGTTTTCCAGCTCTTCGCGGGTCATCAGGAAGCGATCTTCGATGGGTCGCTGGATGGTATAGCCCAGCGCGCCCATGCCACGGGGAATGATCGACACCTTGTGCACCGGGTCAACGCCAGGCAGTGCCATGGCGACCAGCGCGTGGCCCATTTCGTGATAGGCGACAATCTCGCGCTCACGTGGGTTGAGCAGCCGATTGCGCTTTTCCAGACCAGCAACGATGCGCTCGATGGCGGCGGTGAAATCTTCCATACCCACCGCCTCGGCGTGACGCCGGGTCGCCAGTAGCGTCGCCTCGTTGACCAGGTTGGCCAGGTCGGCACCGGTGAAGCCAGGCGTCAACGCAGCGATGGCCTGGGGATCGACATCAGCGTCCAGCCTGGCTTTTTTCAGGTGGACGTTGAGAATCTGTACCCGCCCGACTTTGTCCGGGCGATCGACCAGCACCTGACGGTCGAACCGGCCAGCGCGGAGCAGTGCCGGATCGAGAATCTCCGGCCGGTTGGTGGCGGCCAGCAAGACCAGTCCGCTGGAGGTATCGAAGCCGTCCATCTCGACCAGCAATTGGTTGAGCGTCTGCTCCTTCTCATCGTGCCCGCCGGACAGCGGCCCGGCTCCACGGGCGCGACCGAGGGCGTCCAGTTCATCAATGAAGATGATCGCCGGTGCCTGGGCACGGGCCTGCTCGAACAGGTCACGCACCCGCGCGGCACCCACCCCGACAAACATCTCGACAAACTCGGAGCCGGAAATGGAGAAGAACGGCACCTTTGCCTCGCCGGCCACGGCCCGCGCCAACAACGTCTTGCCGGTGCCGGGCGGGCCAACCAGCAGCACGCCCTTGGGCATGCGTCCGCCGAGGCGGCCGTAGGCCTGCGGATCACGCAAGAACTCGATAATTTCCTTGAGTTCGTCCTTGGCCTCGTCGACGCCGGCCACATCAGCGAAGCTAACCTTCATGTCAGTCTCGACGTAGACCCGCGCTTTGCTCTTGCCGATCTGCATCATGCCGCCGCCAAGGCCACCGCTCATGCGGCGCAGCAGAAACAGCCAGATGCCAAAGAATAGCGCCGCCGGAACGACCCACGACAGCAGGTCGCGCACCAGTGTGCTTTCCACCCTGCCGGTGTAGCGCACCGGATATTGCTGCAGGTGCTCGGCCAACTGTGGCTCGACGCGGTTACTGACGAAGCGTCGCTGCCCGCTGGGCAACGGCTCCTTGAAGGTGCCTTCGATACGTCGCTCGGTGATCGCCAGCTCATCGATGCGCCCATCCTTGAGATGCTGCTCGAACTCGCTGTAGGGGATCGTCGCCACTTCCTGCTGTGCCGTCAGCAGGTATTGAATGCCGAGAAACGCCAGGACGGCGATAAACCAGTAACTCACGTGAAACTGAGCTTGTTCTTTCACCCTTCCCTCCTGGTCCTGACCACCATGTGCAACATATTGCAGATACGGCGACTATGGCCCTTTCCGTGGCTCCACGCTGGACCCAGATCAGTAACAGGCCAGGCAGTGTCACCTCAGAACGTTTCAGAGACCGCCGCTGACGCCAAGCCCAACACCCAATACGGCGGCGAGGGCAAAGGGCAACAACAGCGTGTCCAGCAAAGCGCTGGCTGGTAGGTCGAGCGCTGCATGCCTGGGCGCCTCGGCACCAAAGCGGTCCAGCGGGCAGCAACCCCCGTTGAGGCTGTACCAGTCCAGGCGAGTGCCGGAGTAGACAATGGGTGCGCCGGGTTTGGCGGCATTCAGGGTGCGCACTGTCCCGCAGCCGGAGAGCAGCAGAACTGTCAGAAGTAGCGAGCAGCGCCGCATGACAGATCGTTTCATAACCGCTCCTGGTCATTAGTCACGGGATGGAGACGGTGCCTCTGCCCGGTTACGCAGCCACACTCAATCGTCACTGACGATATGGTGCTCGCCCCAACGCGGCAGCATGTCCTGCGGGATGTTGAGCAGGTTGAGAATGCGCGCCACGATGAAGTCGACGAGGTCATCGATAGTCTGCGGCTGGTGATAGAAACCCGGTGATGCCGGCAGGATGGTCACTCCGAGATTGGACAGCTTGAGCATGTGTTCCAGATGGATGCTCGAGTACGGCGCTTCACGCGGCACCAGGATCAGCTGTCGGCGTTCCTTAAGGGCAACATCCGCCGCACGCTCGATCAGGTTATTGCAGGCGCCGGTGGCGATGGCCGACAAGGTGCCGGTCGAGCACGGCACCACCACCATCGCGGTCGGTGCGCCGGAGCCGGAAGCCGGCGGCGCCATCCAGTCTTCCTTGGCGAACACGCGAATTTGCCCCGACGCCGCTCCGGTGTACTCGGAGAGAAACGCTTGCATGGCCTGCGGCTTGGCCGGCAGCACAACATCGGTCTCGGTCGCCATCACCAATTGCGCCGCCTTGGAAATCAGGAAGTGCACCTCGCGGTCTTCTTGAATCAGGCAATCGAGCAGGCGCAGACCGTATTGCGCGCCGGAGGCGCCAGTCATGGCCAAGGTGATGCGTTCCGGTCCGCTCATGAATGTGCTCCCAAGCTGCTGCGCTTGCTTATGCTGCGTTGAAACCTTACTCGAAATGCTCACTTGCACCAGCAAACTCCGCTTTCTCGCAAGGTTTCGCCTTGCCTAAGCTTCGCTCGCGACGCTTTGAGAACAAATTCGCCCTATTCGGAATCTCGTAGGGTGGAAAACCGCGAAGCGTTTTCCACCGTTACGCCCGACACCAGACTTTCCCTACCAACTCTACGCGTGGAAAAGACTTCGGCGATTCCCACCCTACGCCAGAGCAGTGGCCAGTTTGACGTGCAACCCACCAAAGCCGCCGTTGCTCATTACCACCACCTGCGTCCCCGGCGTGGCGTCGGCCTTGACCTTGGCGATGATCGCGTCCAGCGAGTCGCAGACGGTGGTTTCGACCGGCGAGCCGGCGACCGTAGCGGCCAGGTCCCAACCGAGATTCGGCGGCGCATACCAGATGGCCTGATCCGCCAGCGCCACCGACTCGGCCAATCCGTCACGATGCGCGCCGAGCTTCATCGAGTTCGAGCGCGGCTCAACCACTGCAATGATTGGCGTGTCGCCAACACGCTTGCGCAGCCCATCGAGCGTGGTGGCGATCGCGGTCGGGTGATGGGCGAAGTCGTCATAAATGGTCACGCCGTTGACCTCGGCGACCTTTTCCATGCGCCGCTTGACGCTGCGGAATTCGCTCAACGCTTCGGCGCCCTGCTTCGGCAATACGCCCACGTGCCGCGCTGCAGCCAGGGTCGCCAGTGCGTTGTTGACGTTGTGCTGGCCGGTCAGCTCCCAGTCGACTACGCCCTGTACATCACCCTCAAAAATCACCTCGAAGCGCGAGCCGTCGGCGCTCAACAGATTCGCCTGCCACTGCCCGCCTTCGCCGGTGGTCTGCACCGGCGTCCAGCAACCCATGCCGATAACGCGCTTGAGCGCTTCTTCGGACTCCGGGTGGATGACCAGCCCTTCGCCCGGCACCGTGCGCACCAGATGGTGGAACTGGCGTTCAATTGACGCGAGGTCCGGGAAAATATCCGCGTGGTCGAACTCGAGATTATTGAGGATCGCCGTGCGCGGGCGGTAGTGGACGAACTTGCTGCGCTTGTCGAAGAACGCGCTGTCGTACTCGTCCGCCTCAACCACGAAGAACGGCGTGCCACCCAAACGCGCCGAGATGCCGAAATTCTGCGGCACGCCGCCGATGAGAAAGCCCGGACTCATGCCGGCGTGCTCCAGTACCCACGCAAGCATGCTGCTGGTGGTGGTCTTGCCGTGGGTGCCTGCCGCAGCCAACACCCAGCGGCCCTGCAGCACATGGTCAGCCAGCCACTGCGGGCCGGACACATAAGGCAACCCCTTGTTCAGCACGTATTCCACGGCCGGGTTGCCACGCGACAACGCATTGCCGATCACTACCAGGTCCGGCGCCGGTTCGAGCTGACTGGGCTCGTAGCCTTGGGTCAGCTCGATGCCCTGAGCCTCAAGCTGAGTGCTCATCGGGGGATATACATTGGCGTCCGAACCGGTGACGCGATGGCCGAGTTCCTTGGCCAGCACTGCCAGCGAACCCATGAAGGTGCCGCAGATGCCGAGAATATGGATATGCATGAATGACCTCTGAAAAGCGCCGCGCCGAGCAATCGGAGCAAGTGGCACAGCCACGCCTGTGGGCGCCGAAACTGCGGCGCAGATTAGCACAGCACTGGCGCTGCCAATGCCCGACCAGCGGTACACCGCACGTCGCCTCGCCAGCCGACGAACGGACTTTGTTCTACGCTGGATGACAGCAGTCCCAACACAATTACAAGCTCCGGAGACTCACCATGCGTTACGCCCATCCCGGCAGCGAAGGCGCTGTCGTTTCCTTCAAGTCCCGTTACGGCAACTTCATCAACGGCGAGTTCGTCGAGCCAGCCAACGGCCAATACTTCACCAACCTGTCCCCGGTTAACGGTCAGCCCATTGCCGAGTTTCCACGCTCCGACGCTGCCGACATCGAAAAGGCGCTGGACGCCGCCCACGCAGCGGCTGATGCCTGGGGCAAGACCAGCGTACAGGCGCGCTCATTGATCCTGCTGCAGATCGCCGACCGCATCGAGCAGAACCTCGAGATGCTCGCCATTACCGAAACCTGGGACAACGGCAAGGCCGTGCGCGAAACCCTTAACGCGGACATTCCCCTCGCCGCCGACCACTTCCGCTACTTCGCCGGTTGCATCCGCGCCCAGGAAGGCACCGCCGCCGAGATCGACGAACACACCGCCGCCTACCATTTCCACGAACCGCTGGGCGTGGTCGGGCAAATCATTCCCTGGAACTTCCCGATTCTGATGGCCGCCTGGAAGCTCGCCCCGGCGCTGGCCGCGGGTAACTGCGTGGTGCTCAAGCCTGCCGAGCAAACGCCGCTGGGCATCGCCGTGCTGATGGAAGTGATCGGTGATCTGCTGCCCCCGGGCGTGCTCAATGTCGTGCAGGGTTATGGCCGCGAGGCGGGCGAAGCTCTGGCAAGCAGCAAGCGCATCGCCAAGATTGCCTTCACCGGCTCGACACCGGTGGGCTCGCACATTATGAAGCGCGCCGCTGAGGCCATTATTCCAAGCACTGTCGAGCTGGGCGGCAAGAGCCCGAATATTTATTTCGAAGACATCATGCAGGCCGAGCCGACCTTTATCGAAAAGGCAGCCGAAGGGCTGGTGCTGGGCTTCTTCAACCAGGGTGAAGTCTGCACCTGTCCGTCTCGGGCGTTGGTGCAGGAGTCGATCTATGGACCGTTCATGGAAGCGGTAATGAAGAAGGTCTCGCAGATCAAGCGTGGCGACCCATTGGACACCGACACCATGGTCGGGGCCCAGGCCAGCCAGCAGCAGTTCGACAAGATCATGTCCTATCTGGAAATCGCCAAACAGGAAGGCGCCGAAGTGCTCACCGGCGGCGCAGCAGAGAAGCTCGAGGGTTCCCTCGCCACCGGCTATTACATCCAGCCGACGCTGCTCAAGGGCACCAACAAGATGCGTGTGTTCCAGGAGGAAATCTTTGGCCCGGTGATCGGCGTGACCACCTTCAAGGATGAAGCGGAGGCGCTGGCCATCGCCAACGACACCGAGTACGGCCTAGGCGCGGGCGTCTGGACCCGCGACATCAACCGCGCCTATCGCATGGGCCGCGCGATCAAGGCCGGGCGGGTCTGGACCAACTGCTATCACCTCTATCCGGCGCATGCGGCGTTCGGTGGCTACAAGAAGTCCGGCGTCGGTCGCGAGACCCACAAGATGATTCTCGACAGCTACCAGCAGACCAAGAACCTGCTGATCAGCTACGACATCAATCCACTGGGTTTTTTCTAGCCCATAACTTCTAGCCCATAAAGAGTGCCCGCCCGCGCCGAGAGGCTTCGGGCTGGTGCACCCGTGGCTGCACTTCCACTCAAGAGGCTCCCAAACGCCGTAGATCGCGCAAAGGCACAGCGCTTGCTTTAACGATACTGCCGTACCCGACCCCATCAAAGGATGATCCTCCATGGCTCTCGAACGCAGCAGTGCGACACCCGCGACCCACGCCACCGATTTCGAAGCAGTTGGCAGTACCTATTTTCAGGAACGCGAACTGAAGAAAGGCGCCGCCGGTTGGGTGCTGCTGGTTGGCCTCGGCGTCGCCTACGTGATTTCCGGTGATTACGCCGGCTGGAACTTCGGACTCGCCCAAGGCGGCTGGGGCGGACTGTTCATCGCCACGCTGCTGATGGCGACGATGTACCTGTGCATGTGCTTCTCGCTCGCCGAGCTGTCCTCGATGATCCCCACCGCAGGCGGCGGTTATGGCTTTGCTCGTAGCGCGTTCGGCCCGCTGGGCGGTTTTCTCACCGGCACTGCGATCCTTATCGAGTACGCCATCGCGCCAGCTGCCATCGCCGTCTTTATCGGCGCCTACTGCGAGTCGCTGTTCGGCATCGGAGGCTGGGCGATCTATCTGGCCTTCTACATCATCTTTATCGGTATCCACATATTTGGCGTCGGCGAGGCCTTGAAGCTGATGTTCATCATCACGGCAGTCGCCGCGCTGGCGCTTGCGGTGTTCATCGTCGCGATGGTGCCGCACTTCTCCGTCGACAAGCTGCTGGACATCGCACCGACCACGGCCGCTGGCGCCAGCAATTTCCTGCCTTACGGCTATGTGGGAATCTGGGCAGCGATCCCCTATGCGATCTGGTTCTTCCTTGCCGTCGAAGGCGTGCCGCTGGCCGCTGAGGAAACCAAGAATCCACAGCGCGACATGCCGCGCGGGCTGATCGGCGCCATGCTGATTCTGGCCGCGTTCGCCGGGCTGATCTTGCTCGTTGGCCCTGGCGGCGCGGGTTCCAGCACGCTGGTCGAATCCGGCAACCCGCTGGTGGAAGCGCTGACCACCGCCTACGGCTCTTCGACCTGGATGAGCGGCTTCGTCAATCTGGTCGGCCTGGCCGGGCTGATTGCCAGCTTCTTCTCGATCATCTACGCCTATTCCCGGCAGATCTTTGCGCTGTCGCGGGCTGGCTACCTGCCGCGCAAGCTGTCGCTGACCAACAAGAACAAAGCGCCCGTCATGGCATTGGTCATCCCCGGCATTATCGGTTTCCTGCTGTCACTAACCGGCCAGGGTGACCTGTTGATTCTCGTCGCCGTGTTCGGCGCGACCATCTCCTACGTGCTGATGATGGCCTCGCACATCGTCCTGCGCATGCGCCGGCCGGATCTGCCCCGCCCCTACAAGACGCCCGGCGGCGTGCTGACCTCAGGCGTGGCGCTGGTGCTGGCCTGCATCGCGGTGGTCGCCGGATTTCTGGTCGACCCACGGGTGGTCATCGCCGCCGTGGTGATCTACGGAATCTTCATCGCCTACTTCGCTCTCTACAGCCGGCATCATCTGGTGGCCGGTACGCCGGAAGAGGAATTTGCGGCGATTGAGAACGCCGAGGCGTCGCTTAACTAGCAGGAGACGGGTCATGGCGGCATACACCCACAGCGTAGCCGGCACCCAGTGGCGCTTCGACAGCCTGCGCGAGGTCATGGCCAAGGCCAGCCCGGCGCGCTCCGGCGACTTTCTCGCCGAAGTCGCGGCGGGCAGCGATGCCGAGCGGGTCGCCGCGCAGATGTGTCTCGCGCAAATCCCGCTCAAGCGCTTTCTCGAGGAAGCGCTGATCCCCTATGAAACCGACGAAGTCACGCGGCTGATCATCGACAGTCACGACGCCGAAGCCTTCGCCCCGGTCAGTCACCTGACTGTGGGCGACTTCCGCAACTGGCTGCTCGGGGACGATGCAGACGAGGCGGTGCTGAAATCCCTGGCGCCAGGGCTGACGCCGGAGATGGTCGCCGCGGTATCGAAGATCATGCGCGTGCAGGACCTGATTCTGGTGGCGCAAAAGGTCCGCGTGGTGACACGCTTTCGCAACACCATCGGCCTGTGCGGGCGCATGTCCACCCGCCTGCAGCCCAATCATCCCACAGACGAAGCCGCCGGCATCGCCGCAAGCATTGTCGACGGGCTGCTGTACGGCAACGGCGATGCGGTCATCGGTATCAACCCGGCTACGGATAGCACCAGCGGCATTTGCGAGCTGCTGAAGATGCTCGACGCGGTCATCAGCCGCTACGAGATCCCCACCCAAGGCTGCATCCTCACCCACGTCACCACGTCCATCGAGGCGATTAACCGCGGCGCACCGCTGGACCTGGTGTTCCAGTCCATCGCCGGCACCGAAGCGGCTAACAGCAGTTTCGGCATCAACCTCGCGCTGCTGCAGGAAGGCTACGAGGCAGGCTTGTCGCAGAAGCGCGGCACGGTGGGTGACAACCTGATGTATTTCGAGACTGGCCAGGGCAGCGCCTTGTCGGCGAATGCCCATCACGGCGTCGACCAGCAAACCTGCGAAGCGCGCGCTTATGCCGTGGCCCGTAAATTCAAACCGCTGCTGGTGAACACCGTGGTCGGTTTCATCGGCCCGGAATACCTCTACAACGGCAAGCAGATCATTCGCGCCGGGCTCGAAGACCATTTCTGCGCCAAACTGCTCGGCGTGCCCATGGGTTGCGACATCTGCTACACCAACCACGCCGAAGCCGATCAGGACGACATGGACGTGCTGCTGACCCTGCTCGGCACCGCCGGCATCAACTTCATCATGGGCATCCCCGGCTCCGACGACGTGATGCTCAACTACCAGACCACCTCCTTCCACGATGCACTCTACCTGCGTCAGAGCCTCGGCCTCCGTCCGGCGCCAGAGTTCGAGGAATGGCTAGCGAAGATGGAGATCCTGCGCCAGGACGGCGGCCGCTTGCAGATGGGCAGCCAGCTCCCACCTGCGTTCCGCCAGGCGCTGGAGCGCATGACATGAAGTCCCGTGTCGCGTGCACTGGTCGACCCTCTCCAAGGAGTGCTCCATGAGCCGCCAACCTCCAGCACCCACCGCGATCACCAATCCCTGGGCGCACCTGCGTCAACACACCCCGGCACGGATCGCGCTGGGCCGAGCCGGCGCCAGCTTGCCCACCGAGGCCCAACTGGATTTCCAATACGCCCACGCCCAGGCCCGCGACGCCGTACACCTCACTCTGGACACCGAAGCTCTGGCCATGCAGCTGGAACAACGCGGCCATCGCGTCCTGCAGCTGCACAGCGCCGCACCGGACCGCGACATCTATCTGCAACGGCCAGACCTGGGACGGCGGCTGAGCGACGAGTCGGCCGAGCGGGTAGACACCCACGCGCAGCAACATGGGGCGGGCTACGACTTGGCCATCGTCATTGCCGACGGGCTTTCGGCGCTCGCCGTACAGCGCCACGCCCTGCCGCTGCTACAGCGCATCGAGGAGCAGATCGAGAAAGATGGCTGGAGCCTTGCGCCGATCAGCCTGGTGCGGCAGAGCCGCGTCGCGCTTGGTGACGAGGTGGGCGAGCGGCTGAAGGCGAAGATGGTGGTCATGCTGCTCGGCGAACGCCCCGGCCTGAGCTCGCCGGACAGTCTGGGTTTGTACTTCACCTATGCGCCCAAGGTTGGGCGCACCGATGCCGACCGCAACTGCATCTCCAACATCCGCCTCGAAGGCCTGAGCTACAACCTCGCCGCCCACCGCCTGATTCATTTGATGCGTGAAGCCTGCCGTCGGCAGCTCTCTGGCGTAAATCTCAAAGACGAAGCGGAAATGCTCAGCCTGGATGACGGCACGCCAAAGGTCGGCAATTTCCTGCTCGGTTGATGGATCGCTCGTCGCGCCAGATGATGGGGACAGCCGATTTGCCGCCAGCTGCCCGAGGCACGCGAGACTCAACCCGCAGCCGCATTGGCGACTGATCGCATCGATAGGCCAGCGTCCGCACCATTTCGCCCACATAGGCGCGCCACTGGCGCACTTACCCCAGAGCCACCCGCTTGCTGCCCATCGCCACCGCGCTTAAGGTGATCGCCCCCAGGTTGGAAGCTCGTTCATGTGGTCTTTTCGCGACTGGCGCCGCAAGCGCATCCTCGCCCGTCTTGCCATCGAACCGGCGCTTTGGCAAAGCGTGCTCGACAGCCTGCCGATTCTCGATGGCCTCAGCACCGAGGAGACCGAGCGTCTGCGCGAACGCAGCTTGTTGTTCCTGCATGCCAAACGATTGACCGCCCTGCCCGGCGTCGAACTGGAGCCGGCTGACCGGCTGCGCCTGGCCGCCCAGGCCGAGCTGCCCTTGCTGCACCTGGCGGATCTGGACTGGTATCAGGGCTTCCATGAAATCGTCATCTACCCCGACGATTTCCACAGCCCGCAAAAGCACCGCGACTCCACTGGCGTGATGCACGAGTGGGACGGCGAGCACAGCGGCGAAGCCTGGTTGCAGGGGCCGGTGATTCTCGCCCTGCCAGGTGTCCGGCAAAGCGGCGCCTGGGAAGGCTACAACCTGGTGATCCACGAGCTCGCCCACAAGCTCGACATGCTCAACGGCGACGCCAACGGCCTGCCCCCGCTGCACCGCACCATGCGTATCGAGGATTGGGCTCACGCCATGCAAAAGGAGTACGACGCCCTCAACGCCCGGCTGGACGCCCATCCCCATGCCCACACCGCCATCGACCCCTACGCCGCGGAGAACCCGGCCGAGTTCTTCGCCGTCACCAGTGAGTATTTCTTCAGCGCCCCCGATCTCTTGCACGAGGCCTATCCGGAGGTCTACCGGCAGCTCGCGGCCTTCTATCGACAGGACCCGCTGGCACGCCTGCAGCAACTGCAAGCCAGCCATCCGCAGTACGCGGAACCTCACTGATTTGTGACCGTCGAATGCGCGCATTGCCGGACCAGCGAGCTTCGCCACCGCCGGCATGGCAAAACGCCCGACACTGCGCCTATAATCGCGCCCACTTTTTTCGCCCCAGGCCGCCTTGGCCGACCACGGAGCAATGTTCATGAGCTACAGCAAAGTCCCGGCCGGCAAAGACCTGCCAAACGACATCTACGTCGCCATCGAAATCCCGGCCAACCACGCGCCGATCAAATACGAAATCGATCACGACACTGACTGCCTGTTCGTCGACCGCTTCATGGCCACCCCGATGTTCTACCCGGCCAACTACGGCTTCATCCCGCACACCCTGGCTGACGACGGCGACCCGCTCGACGTACTGGTTGTAACCCCCTATCCGGTTGCACCGGGCTCGGTTATCCGCTGCCGTCCGGTCGGCGTGCTGAACATGACCGACGAAGCCGGCGGCGACGCCAAGCTGATCGCCGTCCCGCACGACAAGCTGACCCAGCTCTACACAGACATCAAGGAATACACCGACCTGCCGCCGCTGCTGATCGAGCAGATCAAGCACTTCTTCGAGAACTACAAGGATCTCGAGAAGGGCAAGTGGGTCAAGGTCGAAGGCTGGGAAGGCGCCGACGCCGCCCGCGCAGCCATCATCAAAGCTGCCGAGGCTTACCAGAAGTAAGCCGAAGCACTGAAGAAAAGCCGGCCACAAGCCGGCTTTTTTATTGCCTGCATGTTTCTCGTCAACAGACACAGCCGCTCTCAGACCCGGCGGATGGCGTAGGCCGTAGACGTGCCCGCCTCCTGCTAAGCGTCAGCCGCGAGGCGATCACAATTCTCAGGAAACTCCACCGCGACCGGGAACCCTGACACCAGTTGTGACTCGTCTACTAAACAGGGCGATTGCCATCAACGTCTAGCGGATTCAACGATGCCTGCCACCTACAACACCGCAATGGTGTGCCTCTCCATCCTGATCTCCATCGCCGGCTCCTTTACGGCCCTGGACCTGGCCAGCCGGGCACGCGCGGCAGAGAACTGGATGAAGCACGCCTGGCTGTGTGCGGCGGCCGTATGCATGGGCGGCAGCGTCTGGTCGATGCATTTTGTCGGGATGCTCGCGTTCGGCATGCCTGGTATGGAAATCAAGTACGACCTGGCGCTCACGCTCTGGTCGCTGGCCGTGCCGATTGTGGTAACCGCCATCGGCTTTTTCGCAGTAAACATCCGCGGGCCTGGAAGCAAGACGCTCGTCGTCGGCGGGCTGCTCATGGGGATCGGGATCGGGGCCATGCATTACATGGGCATGGCTGCCATGACGATGCACGCCGAACTGACCTACGACCCGCTTTGGGTTGGCATTTCGTTCGCCATTGCCATTGGCGCAGCAACCACATCTCTCTGGCTTTCGGCACAAAGTCGGCGCTTTCTGTTGCAGGCTGGGTCAGCCGTTGCCATGGGTTTTGCCGTGGCGGGCATGCATTACTCGGCGATGATTGGCGCAAACTTCACGCCCATGGACGACGCGATGCCGGCCCCGTCCAGCAATCTAGATCTACTGACACTGGCGCTAGCGGTGGCCGGCTCAACTTTCGTCGTGCTGTTTCTGGGCCTTACCGCCTCCATGTACGACAGACGCATGGCGATTATCAGCGATCACGAAGCAGCTGCATTGCGCCAGAGCGAAGAGCGCTTCCGGGAGCTGTACAGCAAGACTCCGTTGCCGCTGCATTCGCTGGATGACCAGGGCCGATTGGAATCGGTCAGCGATGCATGGCTCATATTGATGGGCTATCGCCGTGAGGACGTAATCGGCCGCCCACTGATCAACTTCATGACCGAGCGCTCGGCGCGACAAATGCTGGATCAGGACTGGCCCGTACTGCTGGGTACTGGCGAATGCCTGAACGCCGAGTATCGCTTGGTCGCAAGGGGCGGTGTCTTCATCGATGTACTGGCTTCCACTCGCCTGGAGAAGACCATCCAAGGCGCACTCATCATTGGTGGGCTGGTAAACATCACCGAGCGCCGTAACGCCGAGGCCGCCCTTCGCCAGGCTCAGAAGATGGAAGCCATCGGCAAGCTGACTGGCGGTATCGCACATGATTTCAACAACCTGCTCGCGGTGGTGAGCGGAAATCTCGAACTGCTGCGCAAGCGGTTGCCGCACGACCCGGCCCGGGCGAGTACCTTGATCGATAACGCGTTGTTGGCTACCCAACGTGGCGCAAGTCTGGTTCAACGCATGCTGGCCTTTGCACGCAAGCAGGAGTTGAACCCCAGTTCAGTCGAACTGCCGGACCTGGTACTGAACATGCGTGAGCTGCTGCAACGTTCAGTCGGAACCGGCATCACCATCGACACGCGGTTTCCTCTCAGTCTGCCTCCGGCCTACGTTGACGCAAATCAGCTCGAAATGGTGTTGATCAACCTGGTCGTCAATGCCCGGGACGCGATGCCGGAAGGCGGCCTGATCTGCATCGAAGGGCAGCTGCGAGCGCTGGAGTCCGCCGGACGACGGGCCCAGGAGTTTGTCGCACTGATCGTGAATGACAACGGCACCGGCATGAATCCGGAAACATTAGCCCGCGCAACCGAACCTTTCTTTACCACCAAAGGCCCCGGCAAAGGCACCGGCCTGGGTCTGTCGATGGCGCATGGGCTGGCCGAGCAGTCCGGCGGCCTAATGGAAATCACCAGCAGTGCAGGCGTGGGCACCACCATCGAGCTTTGGCTGCCCCTGGGCGTGTCTGCCAGAACAGCCGCTCCCGCAGCAGTCGATGACAGAGAGCTGACTACTCAATCTCTATCAAACTTGACGATTCTCGTAGTCGACGACGATCCACTCGTGTTGGACAACACGGTCGCACTGCTTGAGGATCTGGGGCATCGAGTGACTGCTGTCAGCAGTGGCGACGCGGCCCTCGACGCGCTACACCAAGCCCAGCCCTTCGATATTCTGATTACCGACCAGATGATGCCTGGGATGACCGGAACCCAACTGGCAAAAACCGTTAAAGCCGAGCACCCCGCCCTGCCAATCCTGTTGGTCAGCGGCTATGCAGATCTGTCTGAGGAAGGTCGCCTGCTGCACACGCTGGCCAAGCCTTTTACACAGCAAGCGCTGAGCGGTGCGATCAGCGAAGCGCTGGGCCGTCCCAGTTCGAATGTCGTGGTCCCCCTGCTCAGCCGGCGGTGACCCGTCAAAGACGGCAAACAATCTTACCGCCGACGATCCTAGGCCCGACCGGGCTGCCGTAGCGCTGGCCTAAGCCACACACGGTTTCAAAATCGACGAACGGCAGCGCCCCGTCTGCATCGTCAAAAGCCGAAGCCCTGCCCGCTGATGTCGGGGCTTCTGGTCCTTATAGCAAGGTCTGTTGTGGCTTGCCCCCGCTCGGCTGACTCCACTCCCATCCCGAGCGCACCCACGTCCCTGAAACGCTTGCCGACCTATGGCAGTCCAAACGGTTGGATCGCAACCCTGCCGGCACAACTGTCGCAGGACACAGGACGGCGTGCGAAGAACGCTAGTCAGCAACCCGCTGCCGCAAGGCAGCCCAGCGATGGGGCAGACCATGGCCGATGACAACCGCAACCCTCCGGGCCAGGACGCCCGCGACAGCAACCCGCGCAACGGGGTCGAGATCCATGACCCCGACGCCGCATCTAGATCGCGCCGCGCCTTTCTCAAGGCGGTCGGGGCGACCGGCCTGGCGGCGGCAGCGGTGCCCGCCTGGGGTCGGGTCGGGTACGTCAATGACGACAAGGAAGAGCCGGCTGCGCAGCGCGCGGATGGCGAAGCGGGCCCGGCGGCCGGCCAACAGCGAATCACGCTCAAGGTCAACGGCAAACCCCATACCCTGAATGTCGCGGCCAACATGGTCTTGCTCGACGTGCTGCGGCATCAGCTCGATCTGACCGGCACTAAGAAAGGCTGCGATCACGGCCAGTGCGGCGCGTGCACCATTCACGTCAACGGTAAGGCGATCAATTCCTGCCTGAGCCTGGCGATTGCCCACGACGGTGACGAGATCACCACGGTCGAAGGCCTGGAGCGCGACGGCCAGATGCATCCGATCCAGCAGGCGTTTCTCGAACACGACGCTTATCAGTGCGGCTACTGCACCTCGGGTCAGATGATGACGGCGGTAGCCATCCTCAACGATCCGAGCGTGGGCAAGGACGACCTCTCCGTGCGTGAGGCCATGAGCGGCAACATCTGCCGCTGCGGTGCCTACAAGAACATCCTCAGCGCCATCCAGTCGGCGCGCAAGCAGATGAAGCCCGCCTAGGAGATCGCCATGCGCCATTTTGAATACAGCCGCGCCGACAGCGTCGAGCAGGCGGTCGCTACTTATTCCGGCGGCAAAGATGCCTCGTTTCTCGCCGGCGGCACCAACCTGTTGGATATGGTCAAGCTCGATATCATGCGTCCCGAGCTGATGGTCGACGTCAATCGGCTGCAACTCGGTCAGGTCGAAGAACTGGATGACGGACGACTCAAGGTCGGCGCCATGGTTTCCAACGCCGCGCTGGCCCGCCATCCGCGGGTGGAAAAGGACTACCGGGTGCTGTCCGAAGCGCTGCTGTCCGGCGCCTCGACGCAGTTGCGCAACAAGGCGACTACCGGCGGCAATGTCATGCAACGGGTGCGCTGCCCCTATTTCCGTGACGGCACCTCAGCCTGCAACAAGCGTGACCCCGGCTCAGGCTGCTCAGCCATCGGCGGCTACAACCGCTCGGTGCATGCGGTGCTCGGGACCAGCGATCAGTGCATCGCCAGTCATCCCTCCGATATGTGCGTGGCCATGGCAGCCATTGGCGCCAACGTCAACGTAGTCGGGCCCGATGGGGCACGTGATATCGACTTTCTAGACTTTCACCTGCTACCGGGCGACAAGCCCTGGGAAGAGTTCGCGCTCAAGGATGATGAGCTGATCACCCACGTCACCCTGGATGCGCCGCTGCAGGGCGGGAAGTCCGGCTATCTGAAGCTGCGCGATCGTTCCTCGTACCAGTTTGCCCTGGCCTCGAGCGCAGTCATCGTTGCACTCGACGGCAACACCATCCGTGATGCGCGTTTGGCACTCGGTGGCGTCGCGACCAAACCCTGGCGCGCCCTGGAAGCCGAGCAGGCCCTCAAAGGGCAACCGGCTAACACCACCACGTTCGAGAAGGCTGCGCGCATCGCCATGCAAGCGGCCAAGGGCTACGAGCACAACGCATTCAAGATTCCGCTGGGGCAGCAAGCCATCGTGCGCACGCTGACCAACCTCACCGCCGGATGAAGCCAGCCAATACAGGACCGCAACCATGAGCGAAAAAATCATCGGTGCTGCCAAACCACGCATCGACGGCCCCCAGAAGCTGACCGGCCGCGCCAAGTATTCCTCGGACAACAACCTGCCCGGCATGGTGTATGCCTACGGCGTGTTCAGCACCATCGCCCGCGGTGAAATCACCAACATCGATACCCGCGTGGCAAAACAGTCTCCCGGCGTGATCGACATCTTTCATCACAACCACTTCCCGAAGCTGTACCACACGCCCAGCAGCATGGCGCAGGAAAACAAGGTCGACGAGGTGCGCCTGCCGTTCGAGGACAACAAGGTCTATTACGCTGGCCAGTTCGTCGCGCTGGTGGTGGCCGACACCTTCGAGAACGCCCGTGCAGCTGCCTACAAGGTCAAGGTCGATTATCAGAAGAGCGCCGCCATCGCCAATCTTGACCAGGCTGTCGAACGCAACGGCAGCAAGATGCAGAAAAAATCCAACCATACCCGGGGCAATCCTGAGGAGGCTTACGGGAACGCGGCCAAGACCATCGATGCCACGTACTACACGCCGGTCGAGACGCACAACCCGATGGAGATGCACGCCACCGTGGCGGCCTGGAATGACGGCAAGCTGACCATGTACGACACGACCCAGGGCGTGGTGAATGCGCGTAACGTCTATGCCAAGGTGTTTGGCCTTTCACCGGATCGGGTCGAGGTGCTGACGCCGTTCCTCGGCTCGGGTTTCGGCAGCAAGCTATGGCCTTGGCCGAACGCGATTGCCGCGGCGGCGGCCGCCCGTGAAGTCGGTCGGCCCGTGCAGCTCGTGGTACCGCGCCAGGAGATGTTCACCACCACTGGCCACCGCCCCGAGACTCGCCAGCGGATGCGACTGGGCACCGATAACTCTGGTCGATTGGTCTCGCTGCGCCACGAGACGATCTACACCACGTCCACGGTCGACCAAGTCGATACCTACGTCGAGTCTTGCGGAAAGATGACCCAGGGCCTGTACAGCTGCGACAACCTGAGCGTGACCCACGCAGCGGCGCGTACCAACCGCGGCACGCCCACCTCAATGCGCGCGCCAGGCGCGGCGCCGGGCATGTTCGCGCTGGAATCGGCCATGGACGAGATGGACGAGCAACTCGGCATGGACCCTCTCGAATTCCGCCGTCGCAATGTCTCCGACACGGACGAGAGCAAGGGACTGCCCTGGTCGAGCAATCAGATTCGTGAAGCCTACGACCAAGCCGCCGAGCGTTTTGGCTGGGCCAAACGCAATCCAGCAATCGGCTCGATGCGCGAGGGCAATGAAATCATTGGCTGGGGCATGGCGAGCTGCAACTGGGAGGCGATCCGCCGGCCCTGCGATGCGCGGGTGTCGCTGCGTGCCGACGGTTCCGCTTTTGCTTCCTGTGCAACCCAAGACATCGGTACCGGCACCTACACCATCGTGGCCCAGGCGGTCAGTGATGTAACCGGCGTACCGCTGGAGAAGATCGAGGTCGAGCTCGGTGACTCTTCCTATCCGTCCGGGCCGATCTCCGGCGGTTCCTGGGCGACGGCGACCACCCTGCCCGCTATCGCCGCAGCCGGGCGCAAGGCCATCGAGGTGCTCAAGGAGTATGCGACGTCGGAAAACGGGGTCTTTCCAGATGCCAAGCCAGAGGACCTTACTTTCGAAGACGGTCAGCTGAAGAACACCGATGGGAAGTCGATCGGTTTCGCCGAGGTGCTCAAGGCCCGCCAGCTGGCCAGTGCCGACGGTGAGGCGCATACCGAGGGCGCCCCCACCGAGACCTATGCCTTCCGCTCGTTCGGTGCACATTTCGTCGAGGTGCGCTGGGACCCGGGCATCTCCAACCTGCGCGTCACCCGCGTGGTCAGCGCCATCGATGTCGGCCGCGCCATCAACGCATTGACGTCGCGCAACCAGGTCGAGGGCGCCATTGTCATGGGCATCGGCATGGCGCGTTTCGAGCAGACTGACTACGACCACCGCGATGCACGCCCGGTGAACAACAACTACGCCGAATATCTGGTGCCGGTTCATGCTGACCAGCCGGACATCGACGTCATCCTGCTCGACTATCCGGACTTCAAGTTCAACGAGTTCGGCGCGCGCGGCATTGGCGAAATCGGCATAACCGGGATACCCGCCGCGATTGCCAACGCGGTCTACCACGCCACCGGCAAGCGCATCCGCGACCTGCCGATCACCATGGACAAGCTGATGGACGCCTCGGCTTCGATGAAACAGGCGTAACGGCGAGGCCGCTGGAAGGCAGCCGGCTCGCTCAGGCGCGGCCGACCAGACAGCTGCAGGCTCTGACCGCCTGACCAGGGTTTTGCTGCCAGCGCTCTGCCGGCGGCGCTTCGGTTTCGTCCCAGCGTTGAGGCTGATGCGAGCCACGCGTCGCATTCGCGCACGCAGTTAGACGAAGCGTCTTCGACACCACTGCTCACCTCGCGGCAACGGGTCGTCCGACATGAAAAAACCGGCCTGAAAGGCCGGCTCACGAGGCCGCAAACAGAACGCTACCGATGCGTCTGATTGCAGACGAATCGGCAGCGTTCGCCCGTCAGCTCTTGCCTTTCTTGATTGCCTCTCCCGAACCGAGATCGGCACCGGTCATCGGATCGACGGAGACGTCGGACTGGGTCCGCACCGCCATCTGCTGCACCACTTTCTGCTGCGCCTTGCTCAGATCGACGGAGGGTTTTCCATCTCCGCCGTCCACAGCCGGCTCTGGGTTCTCGACGAACTCCCACTCCGGCCCCTGGTTCCACGGGCCGCGCAAGTCGCCTTCACCCTGCGAAAGGTTGTAGTAGACGTTGGCAAATTGCGGATCACCCGGCAGTTTGCCCTGAGGGAAGTTGGGCTGAATCGCGTGCAAGGCCTTCTCGAAGGATTTCTGGTGCGCAATTTCGCGGGTCATCAGAAACTTGAGTGCATCCTTGATGCCTGGGTCATCGGTCACGTTGATCAGACGCTCGTAGACGATCTTGGCGCGCGCCTCGGCGGCAATGTTGGAACGCAGATCTGCGGTCGGTTCGCCGATGGAGTCGACATACGCCGCCGTCCAGGGCACACCCGCCGAATTGGTCAGCGCCGGACCGCCGCCGTAGAGCAGCGAGGTGATGTGCGAATCGTTACCGCCACCGGTCAGGGAGCGATACAAATCCGCTTCCTTTTCGACACCTTCGGACAACTCACCCTTGGCACCCTTGTTGAGCATGCCAACGATGGAGCCAATGACTTCCAGGTGGCTGAGCTCTTCTGTCGCAATGTCCATGAGCATGTCTTTGCGGCCTGGGTCATCCTCGGCTACACCTTGGACGAAATAGCGCATCGCAGCGGCCAACTCGCCTTGCGGTCCGCCGAACTGCTCGAGCATCAGGTTGGCCAGTCCCGGATTCGGAGCGGCTACTCGCACGGTGTATTGAAGTCGTTTGTTATGGACGAACATGGTTCACCTCTCAGGTTGGGCTTCCCTAATTCACTGCCTCCTATGTGGTCAAAAATGGTCGCCGCGAATTGCACTGATTGCAGGCGACCCTAAAGATGGAGTGCAAGGCGCGACAGCCGTCCGATTGTTTTTTTCAATGAAGGCCATGAGAAATAGCAATGGCTTGTCGTCGCTGTTTGACGGTCTCGCGCGCGCTACTTTGCGGTTGTGTCATGAATAAACGTGAACGGTTCCAAACGAGACGACTCTATCGAAACCACAGCTTTTGCTGATCGAGGTCTCAGATGCGTCATCCCCTAGGTTTCATCCGTAACCGCTTCGCCACCTTGATGCTTGCAGCCGCGGCACTCTCGCTCGGCAGCACGCCAGGCCTTGCTGACTCGCCACAGGTGCTCGGTTGGGTCGAGGAAGGATTGATCCTTCCTGAAAGGGTCGCGGTGAAATTCAAGCTCGACACCGGCGCCCTAACTTCTTCCATGCATGCGGAAAATATCGATCATTTCGAGAAGGATGGCGAAGACTGGGTACGATTTACCGTCGAGCTGGAAGACATCAACACCGACAAGCAGGTGCGGACTCGCCTGGAACGCCCGCTGATCCGCGACATCAAGGTGCGCGGTGCAGGCGGCGCTGAAGAGCGGCCGGTGGTGCTGATGAAGGTCTGCCTCGGCAGCCAAATGTATGAAGAGCAGTTCTCGCTAAACGACCGGGACAAGATGAATTACCCGGTGCTGATTGGCCGCCGCACGCTGGAAAAGGTCGGCCTGGTGGATTCATCCAAGACCTTTACCATCGAGCCAAGTTGCTCCGAGCCTGAGCAGTAACAGCCATCAAACCCGACCGGGCACTGCGCGCTAGCCAGCACGCTAAGTGCTGCGGTCGGCATCGATCCGCAAGCCCGGCGCTTTTTCTGCAACTCACCCAAGCCCCTCCGGTCAACTGAACAGCAGCCTGTCGCCGCCAGCTAGGCGACAGCCCTGGCTGCCTGGCCAGATCTCAGCAAACGACCGGTCATGCGGGGGATTCGTGGAGCATCAAGGTGAATACCTGAGACAGGGCGCCATGCCCTCCGACATGAGCATGGACGCACACATGCAGATGATGGAGCGACGCCGGCTCGCCACGCTCTGGTGCCATTTCGTCAATGCACTGCTGGGGCTGTGGGTGCTTAGCGCCCCCTTCATCTTTGGCTACCTGAACATCGCACCAACCGATCTCGACTTGCCGAGGCTGGCGACCGAGCGCGAGCTACCAGACGTCGCCACCCGCGCCCTGCTGATGACCTGGAACGACGTCGTCAGTGGTGCGTTGATCGTGCTTTTTTCGATCCTTTCGCTGAAGCGTATCGCCTGGGCGCAATGGGCTAACACGGTCATGGGGCTCTGGCTGATGCTGGCACCGCTGCTGTTCTGGACGCCCTCTCCCGCCAGCTACGGCAACGCGCTTCTGGTCGGCGGGCTGGTGATCGCTTTCTCGACCCTGGTGCCGATGATGCCCGGCATGAGCATGAGCGGCATGATGCAGAAGGCAGCCGTGCCGCCGGGTTGGGACTACAATCCATCGACCTGGCTGCAGCGGTTGCCCATCGCCTTTCTCGCGGTGATCGGCATCCTGCTGGCTCGGTACCTGGCCGGCTATCAGTTGGGGCATACCGCCGGCGCCTGGGATCCGTTCTTTGGGACCGAGCCCAACGGCACCGAGACCATCATCACCTCCGACATGTCCCGCGCCTGGCCGGTCTCCGACGCCGGTGTCGGTGTCATGGCCTACATGATCGAACTGTTGATGGCTGTAATGGGCGACGCGCGTCGCTGGCGGACCATGCCCTGGATGGTCGCCGGGTTTGGCGTGGTCGTGGTGCCATTGGGCGCGGTGAGTATCTTCTTCATCATCGCCCAGCCGATCTTCATCGACACCTGGTGCACCCTCTGCCTGATCCAGGCGCTGGCGATGCTGGTGATGATGCCTTACGCCTTGAATGAGCTGGTGGCCATGGGCCAATTCCTCAAAGACGCCAAGCGGCGTGGTAAGCCGTTCTGGAAAACCTTCTGGCAAGGCGACGCGATGGAAGGCGCGCGCGAGGACAACACACCCGAATTCGATAACAGCCTGTCGTCCATGACTTTGAAAGGGCTTCGCGGCGTGAATCCCCCGTGGGGCCTTGCGCTGCTCTGCATCCTCGGCGTCTGGCTGATGTGCACACGCCTGATATTCGGCACCGAGGGTTCCATGGCCAACAGCGACCACCTGATGGGCTCGTTGTTGATCACCGTCTCGGTGCTGGCCTTTGCCGAAGTGGCGCGCCCGCTACGTTTTCTCAACTTGCCGATCGGTGCCTGGCTGATCGCCGCTCCGTCCTTTCTGGAGGGTGCCGGCTTCGCCGCCACCGTTGGCAGCCTGATCGCCGGCGTACTGGTCATTGGCCTGAGCCTGCCGCGCGGACCGATCCGCCACCGCTATGCGGGCTGGAACGCGCTGCTGCGCTAACCCATCAAAGACAAGGAGCTTTTAGATGAGCGACCGCGAACAGACTGCCGTGATCTGTGGAGGCACTGCTGGCGTAGGCCGCGCAACGGCCCATGCGTTCGCGCAGGCGGGCTTTCGCGTGGCGGTAATCGCGCGCGGTGAGCAGGGCCTGGCCGACACACGCAAAGAGCTGGAAGCGGCCGGGGCGAAGGCGTTGGCGATTTCAGCCGATGTCGCTGATGCCGAAGCGGTCGACCACGCTGCCGAGCGAATCGAAGCAGAGCTGGGCCCGATCGAGGTCTGGGTCAATGCCGCCATGGCCACGGTGTTCGGGCCGGTCAACAAGACCAGCGCCGCGGAATTCAAGCGGGTCACCGAGGTGACTTATCTGGGTTTCGTTCACGGCACGCTGGCGGCGCTGCGCTACATGGAGGCCCGCAATCGCGGCACCATCGTCCAGGTCGGCTCGGCGTTGTCCTACCGTTCGATTCCGCTGCAATCAGCCTACTGCGCGGCGAAATTCGCGATCCGAGGTTTCACCGATTCGCTACGTTGCGAACTGATCCATACCAACAGCAAGGTCCGGCTGACCATGGTTCAACTTCCCGCGCACAACACACCGCAGTTCGATTGGTCGCGTAACAAGATGGGCAAACGCCCGCAGCCGGTTCCGCCCATCCATACGCCGGAGGTGGCCGCACGCGCCATTCTGCGCGCCGCGACCGATGCACCGCGTGAACTCTGGCTGGGCCGCGCCTCGTTCCAGGCGATCATCGGCAACATGTTCATGCCTGGCCTGCTCGACCGGATGATGGCCAAGCAGGCCTGGAGCGGCCAGATGACTGACGAACCGGCCAGTGAAGAACAACCTGACAACCTGTTCCAGCCGGTCGACGGCCTGCACCGAATCGACGGCCGGTTCGGCAGTCAGGTGAAGGACAAGGCTCTCGGTTTGAGTGCCGAAACGGTCGGTAAACTGGCCGCCGGTGGCCTGGCAGTGATCGCCGTACTCGTCATCGCGCTGGTCGCCGCCATCGCCAGCTAGGGCCATGCACGGGCGGCCTGCCACGACCGGCGACCAGCTTTCGATCATTGGCTCCGTCAACCTGCCTTGGTGTCTGTCGAGACAGCTTCGCCAAGAGTCGCTGAGTGGGACTTCAACTCCTGCCGCGCCTGCCGAACGACCGAGAAGCCGGCTGACAACGCAAGCCCGGCCATGACCAGCGCCACGACCAGATCAGGCCAGCCGGCGCCGGTGCCGAAGACCCCGGCGGCGGCAATCATCACGGCGATGTTGCCGATGGCGTCATTGCGGCTGCACAGCCAGACCGAACGCATGTTGGAATCGCCTTCGCGGAAGGTGTAGAGCATCACCGCAACGATGACATTGGCAACCAATGCCAGGGTGCCGACGATGCCCATGGTCAGCGGTTCGGGCACCACGTCGGCATAAATCGACCAGCCTGCGCGAGCCAGCACGAATACGCCGAACGCGAGCATCGTCAGACCTTTGACCATAGCCGCCCGCGATCGCCAGACCAGCCCCATCGACAACACCACCAGGGTGATCCCGTAGTTGGCCGCATCGCCTGCAAAGTCGATGGCATCGGCCAGCAAGGAAACCGAGCCGGAACGAATCCCGCTGATGATTTCCACGACAAACATGAGCAGATTGATCGCCAGCGCGACCCACAACGCCTTGCGGAAGCCCGGATTGACCGCCGGGGTAGAGCAACCGGAATCACAGCATCTCGACGACATCAGATGTCCTCCTGAACTATATTCGGAGCCATTGCACACCCTGGAGCAACTCCAGGGTCAAGCCCCATTTACCGAATCAAGCCGACAAGCAGGAGGCCATGATGCGCATAGGCGAGCTGAGCACAGCGGCCGAGGTCGACGTCGAGACCATTCGCTATTACGAAAAGATCGGCTTGATGCCCGCCCCGCAGCGCGGCGCCAATGGCTATCGGTCCTATTCATCCAAGCAACTGGCGCAGCTGACGTTCATTCGCCATTGCCGCGCACTGGACATTGGCCTGGCTGATATCCGCCGGCTTCTGGAGTTCTCCAACCACCCGGATGCCAGCTGCGGAGACATCAATCTGCTGATCGACGAGCAGCTCGAGCGCGTCCGCACGCGACTGGAAAACCTCCATGCCCTTGAACGTCAGTTGCAGGAGTTGCGCAGCTGCTGCACTGGCAACAGCGCGATGCACGGCTGCGGCATCCTCAACGAGCTGAGCAGTGCGCCGCTGGCTGGCGACGATACGCAGCCGTAGGCAGTAGTTTCTCGTCCGCGGCCATTCCGGGGTCAGCGAGACCTGGCATGCGTACCGTTCCATCCGAGAACAAAACACGGCCTGCAGGCGCCTCGCTGACACGGGTCGCTGCTTAGAGCTGCAATGGCATGCTTGGCGCAACAGAGCGGCAGCGATACTCTTCGGCTCTTTTGCTGCGAGCCTTTCCAATGCCCCTGTTCGATATGCTGCTGTTGATCGCCGCCGGCTTTGCTGCGGGAGGCATGAACGCACTCGCAGGCGGCGGCACCTTCTTTTCGTTTCCCGCACTGCTGGCAACCGGCTTGCCGCCCGTGACCGCCAACGCGACCAATGCCGTAGCGCTCTGGCCCGCCAGCCTCGCCGCCGCCTGGGCCGCACGCTCGGCGTTGCGCCCCCTTGGTCGCTACCTGATCCCCCTGCTGCTGGCGGGCCTGGTCGGGGGTCTGCTGGGCGGCCTGTTGCTGCTGGCCAGCGGCGATGACGTCTTCAGTCTGCTCATTCCCTGGCTGCTATTGCTCGCCACCGCACTGTTCGCCGCCAGTCCCTGGCTGAGCCGCTGGCTCGCGTCGCGCCGCAAGGACACCAATGCGGTGCCGCCTCACGCCCCGACATCGCTGGCCGCTCACGGACTGGTCTCGATCTACGGCGGCTACTTCGGCGCCGGCATGGGCATCCTGCAATTGGCGGCATTTTCCATCGAAGGCCATCAGCTGGTCCGCGCCAACGCGCTGAAAAATCTGATCTCTGCAGTGATCTACAGCGTGGCAACGGCGACCTTCGTGATTGCCGGACGAGTGAGCGGCTACGAGCTGGCGATCCTGCTGGTGGGCACCACGCTCGGCGGCTACGCGGGCGGCGCGTTGAGCAAGAAACTACCCGCCACCTGGCTGCGTTTGTTCGTCATTCTGGTCGGCAGCGTCATGACCGTTTATTACTTCAAGGCCATGTACCTGCCTTGACCGGCAGGCATCTAGCCCGCTCGGCTTATGGCTTCTGCCGCAGAGCTCTGCTAGTGTCGCGCCCGATTCAGAGCAGCCGCAGAGAACAGGTTCCCGCATGGCCCGCAAGAAAGTCGCCCTCGATTTCGAACAATCCCTCGCCGAGTTACAGCAGCTGGTCGAGCGTCTGGAAAGTGGCGAGCTGTCGCTGGAGGATTCGCTGACCTGCTTCGAGCAGGGCATCGGCCTGACTCGCGATTGCCAGGCTGCACTGAGCCAGGCCGAGCAGAAGGTGCAGATCCTCCTCGAGCGCGACGGCAAACTGCAGGAAGCGCCATTCGAGGTGGACCCGGAAGCATGATCGGCGCCTACCAGAAACGCTGCCAGCAACGCGTAGACAGCTGCCTAGACACGCTCTTCTCCCCGCCTCGGCCGCAACTCGACCGCCTCTACCAGGCCATGCGCTACAGCGTGATGAATGGGGGCAAGCGCGTCCGCCCGCTGCTGGTCTACGCCGCGTGCGAAGCGCTCGAGGGCGAGGTTGCGCTGGCAGATGGTGCAGCCTGTGCTGTCGAACTGATTCATGCCTATTCGCTGGTCCATGACGATCTGCCGGCGATGGATGACGATGACCTGCGTCGCGGCCAGCCCACCACGCACAAAGCCTTCGATGAAGCCTGCGCCATTCTCGCCGGAGACGGCCTGCAGAGCCTGGCGTTCGAGGCCCTGGCGCTCGAAGCCCATAATCCTGCGGATCCCTCACTGCGCTTGGACATGGTCGCCAGCCTCGCACGCGCAGCCGGACCGGCCGGCATGGTCGGTGGCCAGGCGATCGATCTTGGTTCGGTGGGTCTGAAGCTTGATCGAACCGCGCTGGAGCTGATGCACCGGCACAAGACCGGTGCACTGATCGAGGTCAGCGTGCGCCTCGGTGCCCTTGCCAGCGGCCGTGCCGACGCGTCAACGTTGTCAGCGCTGCAGCAATACGCGCAAGCCGTGGGCCTGGCCTTCCAGGTACAGGACGACATCCTCGACGTGGAAAGCGACACCGCGACGCTGGGCAAGCACCAGGGTGCCGACATCGCGCGCGACAAACCCACCTACCCGGCGCTGCTGGGCATGGACAGCGCCAAGGCTTATGCGCTGGAGCTGCGCGACCTGGCGCTCGCCGCACTCGCCCCGTTCGGACCTAGCGCCGAGCCGCTACGCCAGCTGGCCTGCTTTATCGTCGAACGCCGCAGCTGAAAGCCAAATCGCAAGTGCTCGCCGCTGTGGCTGTTCGCCCCAGCGGTGACCGTTGATGCTTGAGGCGTTCTTATCGTTGTAACCATCGGGTAAACTGCGGCTCTTTTTTCAGCCAAAATGATTCGCCCGATGCCCAAGACGTTTCATGAGATTCCTCGGGTCCGCCCTGCGACGCCCGTTCTAGATCGCGCGGCTACGCCCGAGCAGCTGCGCCGCCTAGGCGAAGCGGAACTCGAAGAACTCGCCAACGAACTGCGTCAGGACCTCCTCTACAGCGTGGGCCGGACCGGCGGGCACTTCGGTGCTGGCCTTGGCGTGATCGAGCTGACCATTGCCCTGCATTACGTCTACGACACGCCGAAAGACCGCCTGGTCTGGGATGTCGGTCATCAGGCCTATCCGCACAAAATCCTCACCGGGCGCCGCGAGCGCATGGAAAGTCTGCGTCAGAAGGATGGCCTCGCTGCCTTTCCGCGCCGCAGCGAGAGCGAGTACGACACCTTTGGCGTCGGCCACTCCAGCACCTCCATCAGTGCCGCCCTGGGTATGGCCATCGCCGCTCGCATGCAGGGCAAGAAGCGCAAGTCGATTGCGGTCATCGGCGACGGTGCGCTTACCGCCGGGATGGCCTTCGAAGCGCTGAACCATGCACCGGAAGTCGGTGCGGACATGCTCGTGGTACTCAATGACAACGACATGTCGATCTCGCGCAACGTTGGCGGCCTGTCCAACTATTTGGCGAAGATTCTTTCCAGTCGCACCTATTCGAGCATGCGCGAAGGCAGCAAAAAGGTCCTCTCGCGCCTGCCCGGCGCCTGGGAAATTGCGCGTCGCACCGAGGAATACGCCAAGGGCATGCTGGTCCCCGGCACGCTGTTTGAAGAGCTCGGCTGGAACTACATCGGCCCCATCGACGGCCATGACCTGCCGACCCTGATCGGCACCCTGCGTAACATGCGAGATCTCTCCGGCCCGCAGTTTCTGCATGTGGTCACCAAAAAAGGCAAAGGCTTCGCCCCAGCCGAAGTCGACCCGATCACCTGGCACGCGATCAGCAAGCTCGAACCCATCGGCGCACCAGTCAAGCCGAAGAAACCCAGCGGTCCCAAATATTCCAATGTGTTCGGCCAGTGGCTGTGCGATATGGCTGCGGCAGACCCGCGCCTGATGGGTATCACCCCGGCGATGAAAGAAGGCTCCGACCTGGTCGATTTCAGCGAGCGCTACCCTGACCGCTACTTCGATGTCGCGATTGCCGAACAGCATGCGGTTACCCTCGCTGCCGGCATGGCCTGTGAAGGCGCCAAGCCAGTGGTGGCGATCTATTCGACCTTCCTGCAGCGTGCCTACGACCAGCTGATCCATGACGTCGCGGTGCAGAACCTCGATGTACTCTTCGCCATCGACCGCGCCGGTTTGGTTGGCGAGGACGGTCCGACCCACGCGGGCAGCTTCGACCTGACCTATCTGCGTTGCATCCCCGGCATGCTGGTGATGACCCCAAGCGATGAGAACGAGATGCGCCGGATGCTCACCACCGGCTACCACTTCAAAGGTCCTGCCGCCGTTCGATATCCGCGTGGTACCGGCCCGAACGCAAGCCTGGAACCGGGCCTCGAACCGCTGGAAATCGGCAAGGCAGTGGTGCGGCGCGAAGGTAAGCAGGTCGCTTTGCTGGTGTTCGGTGTGCAACTGCCGGAAGCCATGCAGGTTGCCGAAGCCCTAGACGCAACCGTCGTCGACATGCGTTTCGTCAAACCCCTGGATGAGGCGATGGTTCGCCAGATGGCCGACAGCCACGACCTACTGGTGACCATCGAGGAGAACAGCATCATGGGCGGTGCTGGCAGCGCGGTCGGCGAGTTCCTCGCTTCGCAAAACCTCAGCACACCGATCCTTCATCTGGGCCTGCCCGACTACTATGTCGAACATGCCAAACCTAGCGAGATGATCAAGGAGTGCGGACTGGACGCCGCCGGTATCGAAGCCGCAGTTCGGGCGCGCCTGGCAGACTTGCAGAGCCAATCGTAAGGTCCAACGCCACCGTTAGCGGCGAGACGGCTCGCCACACCACGCGAAAGTTGCGCCCCTTCGATCCGCTCGTGCTCGGCGGATCGAGGACCGCATGATCCGCCTAGGGCTTCTGCAGCCGGCTTGGCTGGTCGATCTACCGCACCAGGCGCCACATCAAGATCCAACCGACTTATTCTGACGGTCGAAGCCTTGCGCTGAGGCGCGTCATTCATTCGCTTGTCTTTCCCCACCCCAGGCCGTAAGGTTCGCGCGATTTCCAATCCGCCCAGGTGTGCGCGACCTCCAGGTCCGCATTAAACGGGAAGCCGGTGCGCTCGAAGAGCAAGGCCGGCGCTGCCCCCGCAACGGTAATCGACCGTGATCAGAGGATCACCGCCCGCTCAACCGCCACTGTGCACGTCACGGGAAGGCGAGCACGGTGCGTGTCGAAAGCCCGGAGACCGGCCTGACGGATTCGACTGGTGTTGCGGAGGGCAGCACCGTCAAGCGCGGCTGCCCGTCATTCCGCCCTTGTTCCTGCCCTTCTCAAAAGCGTTGAACTTTTGAGGATCGAACCTGATGAAACTGTCTCCTATTGCCTTGGCCATGGCGCTGCTGCCTGGCACTCCACTCTTAGCTGCTGAACTGACGCGCGACGAAGCACTGAAACTCTCCGATACAGTCGTTTCCGCGAACCGCGAGCCGCAGCGGCGCAGCCAGACAGCTGCCGCTACCACCGTATTCAACCGAGACGACATTGAGCGGCTGCAGGTGCGTAGCGTCGCTGAACTACTGGAGCGAGTGCCGGGCGTGAGCGTCGCCCGTTCCGGCGGAGCGGGCAGCCTTACCAGCCTGTTCGTGCGTGGTACAGCCAGTACCCAGACATTGGTACTGGTCGATGGTCAGCGAATCGCTGCAGCATCAAGCGGCACCAATAGTCTCGAATTTCTTAGCCCCGATCAAATTGAGAGAATCGAAGTGGTGCGCGGCCCGCGATCAGCGCTGTATGGCTCGGATGCCATCGGGGGAGTGGTGCAGATATTCACCCGTCAGGGTAGCGGGCCGGGGCTTGCCCCTGTGGTCCGCTTTGGCGCGGGAAGCAACGACACGTTCGAGCGCAGCCTGAATCTTTCAGGAGGCAGCAGCCAGACTCGCTTCAATCTGGGCGCCGCACTTGAGGAGACCCAAGGTATCGACGCCACGCGCGATAGCTTCGGCGCCAACAGCGATGATGACGCTTACCGCAATCGGTCGCTCAGCCTGAATATTGCGCACCGCTTCAACAACTCTGTCGAAGCCGGAATGAGCGCAATCGATCAGCGTGGCGAGATTGAGTTCGATGACCTGTACGACACGTCCAGACCGACGACAGATTTCCAGCTGAGTAGCGTCGCAGGTTTTTTCGAAGTTACGTTCAATGACGCGTGGGATAGCCGTATCGAAGTGGGGCACAGCGAGGACAAGCGAGACACCGGAAACGACGCTCCTCTAGCGCCCGCCTATATGTACTACAGTTACTCGACTTACCGCGACTCGGCCAGCTGGGTGAACACATTGCACCTCGGTCCAGCACATCAGCTGCTAATAGGTGGAGACTGGCATGAGGACCAGCTAGAAAGCTCGAGTGACTTTGCTGAGGAATCACGTTGGAATCAGGCGGCATTCATCCAGCACCGCTATGCCGGCAACGGATTCTCAACAGAGTTCGGCGTGCGACACGACAAAAACGAGCAATACGGCACCGAGAACTCCTGGAATGGGGCCTTAACCGTACCGCTGGATGCCCGAAACGACGTGGTCATATCCTACAGCGAGGGCTTCCGCGCACCCACCTTCAACGAGCTATATGACTCGTGGTACGGAAACCCAGACCTTGCTCCCGAAAAATCCAGAAGCTATGAACTCCAATGGCGCAACCGCTTCAGCGAAAGCGGCTCGCTGGAATTGGCGCTGTACCGCACCGATATCGAGGACGCTATCGTCTCGGACGTCAGCTGGATTCCTCAGAACGTTCAGACCGCTCGAATCAATGGGTTGGAGGCCACGCTTCGCCAGGACCTGCTCGGCTGGCAAGCAAGCCTCGCTGCCGGCTTGATCGACCCTCGCGATCGTGACAGCGGACACACCCTCGCCCGTCGCGCCAAGCGCACGCTGAGCCTTGACCTGGACCGCCAGTTGGGCGAGTTCTCAGTAGGTGCCAACTGGAGAGTCGTCAGCGGTCGCTACGACGACGCAGACAATGACATCGAAATGGGCGGATACGGCCTTGTCGGGTTACGTGGCAGCTGGCTTGCCAGCGAAGAGCTCAAGTTGGATGTAAAGCTGAACAACCTGTTCGACAAGGACTACGCCGAATCGACCTATAGCACTATCAACGGTCGCTACGGATACAACACCGATGGCCGCACAGCGTTCTTCGCCATAACTTGGACGCCAGCCCTCTAATCCCAGTGCAGGCTAGCTCAGCGAGCAGCCTGCCCCATCACCTCGCAGAGCTTCTCGATCGCCCCAAGCATCTGGAAGCTCGGTCGTTCCAACCCCTTGTCGGGCACTTCCCAGAGTTGCCCTTTACGCACTGCTTTCAGCTGGGGCCAGGCGCTCCATTCGGACAGCTGAGCACCGCTGCCGGCCAGGATTACGTCAGGGTTCCGAGACAGCACAGACTCCACGCTGACCTGCGGCGCGGGGAGTTGCAGATCGGCGAAGACATTGCGACCACCGCAGATTTCGATGGCTTCACCAATGATCTGAGGACCTCCGAGCGTGTAAAGCGGGCGATTCCATATCTGGTAGAACACGTCCAGCGGCGGCTCACGGCGATAGCGCTGACGCAGCTGATCCAAACCCTGATCGAACTGGCGCTGAAGTGCTTGTCCCTGTTCACTTCGCCCCACGCGTTGACCAATCACGGCAAACTGGTTGGCGAGTTGCGCTAGGGAGGTCGGCTGAGCGACAAGTACCGGAATGCCAAACTGAGTGAGCTGGTCGCGCTGCGCACGGCTGATACTGTCTGGCCAGAGCAGCACCAGGGTTGGCTGCAGCTCGAGCAGGCTCTCCATTTCGAGCTGCCCCACACGCCCGACCGAGGGCACCCCCTCCAGCGCCACCGGCCGTTCGCCACCGTCGAGAACGCCGACCAGAAGATCGCTGGCGTCCAGCTCCAGCATGATCTCGCTGAGCGAGGGCGCCAGGCTGATTACGCGCTCGACGGCCGGCAATTGCGGCGACGCCAGCAGCGCAAGGCACAGCAGAAAGGTACGCATCACTGAAGCTGACGTGGGACGCGATAGAGAACAAGCAGCATCAGGCTGCCGCACACCAGCAGCAGCTGTGCCACTGGTTCGACCCCGAGCGGTGCGCCAACCGCAGCGACCCAGGCCGGCAGCCCGGCAATCCGCAGTGCACGTAGACGATCATTTCGCAACGCGGACCACGCTGAGGGCTCGGCCTCGCCGTCGAACGCTTGCTCGGTTTTGATCAGGGCATGCTTGTACGCGGTGAAGCGCGGCAAGCTGAGAAACAACAGGCCCAGGCCGATAAAGAACAACGGGAACGCAAGGAAATCTTGGTGGCTACCAGTCAGCTCGGGAAGCTGGTTGGCAGCAAGCACCGGCACTACTACCAGCAGCAGTTGCAGCCAGCCGTCACGTGACAGCTGGCGACGGGCAGCAGCACGATTCACGACTGCTCGGCTTCGCCCTGATGGATTTCGCCGAGCATGTGACCGAGCTTGCCGGCCTTGGTAGCGAGGTACTTTTCGTTATGCGGGTTGTGTGCGATTTCCAGCGGCATGCGCTGGGCTACACGAATGCCGAACCCTTGCAGCGCCTTTACCTTGCGTGGGTTGTTGGTCATCAGCTTGATTTCGGCGATACCCAGATGCTCGAGCATTGGCAGGCAGATGGCGTAGTCACGCATGTCCGGGGCAAAGCCCAGGCGTTCGTTGGCCTCGACAGTATCGGCGCCGGCATCCTGCAGCTCGTAGGCGCGGATCTTGTTCAGCAAGCCGATGCCGCGGCCTTCCTGACGCAGATACAACAACGCCCCACGACCCTCGTCGGAGATCGCACGCAGCGCAGCTTCTAGTTGAAACCCGCAATCGCAACGCAGGCTGAACAGGGCATCACCGGTGAGGCACTCGGAATGCAGGCGACCCAAAACGGGCTTGCCGTCGGCCACATTGCCCAGGGTCAGTACGACATGTTCCTTGCCAGTGTCCTGATCGAGAAAACCATGCATGGTGAACACACCGAACGGCGTCGGCAGTTGGGAAGCGGCGACGAACACGACTGACACCGGAGAAACTCCAGAAGGCGGAAAAGCGGATATTGTAACAGCAGTGCTGCGGCAAGCTGTATCGGAAGATACCGCAGACCTCGGTGGATATAGGCAAGGCTCTATCACGAGGGGCCTCGCCTATATCTTGGATTCGAGCTTCAGGACGCCTTGATCCTCGCGCCAGCTGACGCGACTGAGAAAGCTCATGCCAAGCAGGGCGTCGGTAGGTGAGCTGCCTTCCACCACCACGGCTTCGACCCCGAGCACGTCGATCGCCCCGACTTTCACGCTGTTGAGGTTGACCCGCCAGGCCTTCGCCGTGCCGCTTGCCGTGCCTACGACGATCTGCCGGCCGTCAACTCGATAGTCGATACCGAGGCGCCGCGCCTGGATTTCGTTGATCGCCACCGAGGTGGCGCCGGTATCGACGAGAAACTGCACGGGCTGTCCATTGACCGAACCGGCTATCCAGTAGTGACCGCCCTGCCCCTGAGCGATGCTCAGTTGGCGACGATCAGGCTCGGCGAACCCGGAACTCAGCTCACGGGAAAGCCCGTAATTGCGCTCAATGCCATCTACCCGCAGAACGGCGCCTTTCGAATCTGCGCTGACCACCTCTACACCGCCCGGCCCCACCTGGCCAACCCGTACGAGCTTGCGCTGGCCATCGACATTCAATACCGCAGCGCCAGGAAACAGGCCGACAACCTGCACCCGGGGCGCGGCCGTGACAGCGAGCGAGACGAGCGAAAGGCTAACGGCGAACAGCAGGGCAACAGGGCGCATCAGCGGCGGCTCCTAGAATCTGGGCAGGTCGCATTCTTTCACAGAGCATTCAGGCCTTGCAGCGATCCGATGCACAGCCAGAGCCAAGCCGGGTCAGGCCAGCAACCGCACTGCAATATGCATCACACCGCAAGCGGCGAAGCCGGCGAGGATGTCGTCAAGCATGATGCCCAGCCCACCATGCACCTGACGATCCACCCAACTGATCGGCCAGGGCTTGAGGATATCCAGCAGACGAAACACGACAAAACCGAGCAGCAGCCAGTACCAGCCCGCCGGCACCAGCCAGAAGGTAATCCAGATACCGGCGAACTCGTCCCAGACAATGCCCTCGTGGTCATGCACGCCCAGATCCTGGGCGACCTTGCCACATAACCAGATGCCGAACAGCATGCTGGCGAGGATTAGCGCGCCGTAGCCCCACGCCGGCAGCATCTGCCACAGGGGCACGAACGCCAGCGCCACAAGAGATCCCCAGGTGCCGGGTGCCTTGGGCAGCGTGCCGGAGCCGAAACCAAAGGCCAGGTTATGCCACGGATTGCTCCACACCGAATGAGGGATCGGTTCGGCGACAGGCTGCAGGGAATCGGTCAAACGGTGGTCCTCTTGTTCTAATCGAGCAGCAACGGCTCAGCTCGTGAAGTGGTTGTAGCCCTGATGGCTGACGTCCACGAAATGCCCTTCTGCATCGACCAACCGAACGCCCTCACCCGCGGCCACGTGGCCGATCGCATGAATGGGCCAGCCTTCGGCCTGCATGATGGGAAACGCATCAGCTGGCAAGGTAAACGCAAGAACGTAGTCATCGCCTCCTGCCAAGCCGCACTGCAGCGCCCGCTGGGCACCGGCAAAACGCAGCAGCGAATCCGACAGCGGCACCCTCGCTTGCTCGACGACCAGCGAAACAGAGGACGCGTTGGCAATATGCGAGCAGTCGGCCAAGAGGCCATCGGATATGTCCAACGCCGCGGTTGCCTTGCCCCGCAGCGCCTGACCGAGCGCGAGCTGCGGTTGCGGCGACCAGTAGCGCCTTAGCAGCGCTGCAGCCTCGACTGAACTCGCTTCTCGCTCGCCGAGCACCACTGGCAACGCCCCAGCCGCATCGCCAAGCGCTCCACCAACACACAGCAGATCGCCTGGTTGCGCGCCGCTGCGCAATAACGCCTGGCCTACCGGTACGCGCCCAAAGACCGTCAGCGTCATACTCAGCGGGCCGCGCGTAGTGTCGCCGCCGATCAGGCGCATGTCACAGCCAGCAGCCATGGTGTCGAGACCACGGGCGAACTCGCTCAGCCAGTCGGGATCAACGGAAGGAATCGTCAGCGCCAGCGTGAAACCAATGGGCGTCGCGCCCATCCCGGCGAGATCGCTGGTCGATACAGCCAACGCACGCTGACCAAGCAGATAGGGATCGCACGGATCGGAGAAATGCACGCCAGCGACCAGCGTGTCTGTGGAAACTGTCAGCTGCTCGCCGACCGGGACGGTCAGCAACGCGCAGTCATCGCCGATGCCCAACGCGACATCGCCGCCAGCCCTGGCACAAGCGGCGGCGGCGAAGTAGTGGCGGATCAGCTCGAACTCACCCATCAGCCGGATGGCTCAGCGCTTGTGTGCGCTGACCTCGGCACTGCGCAGGCTGGGCGCCAGCTTGTCCAGCACACCATTGACGAACTTGTGCCCGTCAGTGGCGCCGAACACCTTGGCCAGCTCGATGCCCTCGTTGATCACCACGCGGTACGGGACGTCGACGCGATGCATCAGCTCAAAGGTGGACAGGCGCAGAACGGCCAGTTCAACCGGATCGAGCTCTTCGAGCGGACGATCGAGATGCGGCACGATGGCGCCGTCGACTTCAGTCTTCGCGCGCGCAACGCCAGTCAGCAGCTCATGGAAGTAGTTGCCATCAACGCCGGAGAAATCGTTGTCGACGCGAAACTGCGCCTCGATTTCGTTGAGGCTTTGGCCGGCCATGTGCCACTGGTACAGCGCCTGCATTGCCAGGCTACGCGCGACGCGGCGCGTTGCGATCTTGCCCTTGGCCTTTGGCTGCGGAGCATCCTGACTGTCGTCGTGATTAAGGCTCACTTGGCCTCCAGCTGCGCCAGCAGACTCACCATTTCAAGCGCAGACAGGGCAGCTTCGGCGCCTTTGTTGCCAGCTTTGGTGCCCGAGCGCTCGATAGCCTGTTCGATGGAATCGACAGTCAACACGCCGAAGGCGACCGGCACACCAAACTCCATGGAAACCTGCGACAGGCCCTTGGTGCATTCGCCAGCCACGTATTCGAAGTGCGGGGTGCCACCCCGGATGACCGCGCCGAGGGCGATGATCGCGTCGTACTCGCCCTGCTGGGCAACTTTCTGTGCGACCAGCGGAATCTCGAAGGCACCCGGCGCGCGGATGATGGTGATGGCGTCTTCGGCGATGCCGTGGCGCACCAGCGCATCGACGGCGCCACTCACCAGGCTCTCGACAACGAAGCTGTTGAAGCGGCCAACGACCAGGGCGAACTTGCCCTGCGGGGCGATGAAGGTACCTTCGATGGTCTTCAGTGTCATAGGTGGTTTCTCATCTCTTTAAAGAACGAAGGCGCCGCGTTGCAACGCGGCGCCCTGACATCGTTTATTCGGCGGGCAGGTATTCTACAACTTCCAGATCAAAGCCGGATATCGCATTGAACTTCATCGGCGAGCTCAGCAAGCGCATCTTTCGAACACCGAGGTCGCGGAGGATCTGAGATCCGGCACCCACGGTGCTGTAAGTTGCCGGGCTCGGAGATTGCTGACGGTTGAGCTGAGCCAGCAGATGCGGTCCGGTCAGCGGATTACCCAGCAGCAGTACCACGCCGCTGCCGGCTTTTGCCACTTCGCTCATCGCCGCGCGCAGACTCCAGCGCCCCGGCACGGTCACCAGCAACAGGTCGCGCAGGGGCTCCATGTTGTGCACGCGCACAAGGGTTGGCTCTTCAGGGGAAATCTCACCGCGCGTCAACGCCATGTGCACCGTGTCTTCCACGTCGTCGCGATAGGTGACCAGCGTGAACTGACCCAGCTCGGTTTCCAACGGCTGCTCGGAAACCCGCTCGACGGTGCGTTCGTGAATCATGCGGTAGTGGATCAGGTCGGCGATGGTGCCGATCTTCAGGCCGTGCTGCTCAGCGAAAAGCTCGAGCTCTGGGCGACGCGCCATGGTGCCGTCGTCATTCATGATTTCGCAGATCACACCAGACGGCTCGAAGCCGGCCATGCGCGCGAGGTCACAGGCCGCTTCCGTATGCCCGGCGCGCGCCAGGACGCCGCCCGGCTGCGCCATCAGGGGGAAGATATGACCGGGGCTGACGATGTCTTCGGCCACGGCATTCCTTGCCACGGCGGCCTGCACGGTGCGTGCGCGGTCAGCGGCAGAGATACCGGTGGTGACACCCTCAGCCGCCTCGATGGAGACGGTGAATTTGGTGCCAAAGCCGGAGCCGTTGCGCGGCGCCATCAGCGGCAGCTGAAGGGTTTCGCAGCGCTCGCGTGTCATCGGCATGCAGATCAGGCCGCGGGCGAAACGAGCCATGAAATTGATGTGCTCGGCAGTCACGCATTCGGAGGCGATGATGATGTCGCCCTCGTTTTCCCGGTCCTCGTCATCCATGAGGATGACCATCTTGCCGGCGCGAATATCTTCGATCAGTTCTTCAGCGGTGTTCAGAGCCATGGTGGCCATTCCTTCTATTCGTTTACCGAGCCGGGTTCAGGTAGCCGTGTTCGGCGAGGAAGCTTTCGGTCAGGCCCGAGGCATTGGGTTCGGCGGCCTTGTCACCCATCAGCAGGCGCTCCAGGTAACGCGCCAGCAGATCTACTTCCAGATTCACTTTCCGCCCGGGGCGGTAGTCGACCATGATGGTTTCGGCCAGGGTGTGCGGAACAATGGTGAGTTCGAACTCCGCGCCATTGACCGAATTGACCGTCAGGCTGGTGCCATCGACGGTGATCGAGCCCTTGAGCGCGATGTACTTGGCCAATTCGCGTGGCGCGCGGATACGGAACTGCACGGCGCGGGCATTCTCTTCACGCGAAACCACCTCACCCACGCCATCGACGTGACCGCTGACCAGGTGCCCGCCGAGGCGACTGGTCGGCGTCAGGGCCTTCTCCAGATTCACCCGGCTACCGGTCTTGAGATCAACGAAGGCGGTGCGCGCGAGCGTCTCACGACTGACATCGGCCCAGAAACCGTTGCCCGGCAGCTCAACGGCGGTCAGACAGACGCCATTGACCGCAATACTGTCGCCGAGCTTGACGTCGCCCAGATCCAGTTTGCCGGTCTCGACCAGCACGCGAACGTCGCCACCCTTCGGCGTCATGGCACCAATGGTCCCGATGGATTCGATTATTCCTGTGAACATGCGGCCTCCCGTGGAAGGCTGTTGAAACGATGCATATGACGAACTCCTGTTTTGGATAAAACAGGGCGCTGCAGATCGATAGGGAGTGGACGCGCGCACGAAAGGCGCCCGTCGAGGCATCCCGCTCTCTCTCATCCGGACTATACCGTCGGCCCCGGAATCACACCGAGTCTGCTGACCTTGCCTGAGCAAGCGCTCGCGGGCTAGGCACAGAACTGTGCCATTACCGCCGGTGGGGAATCTCACCCCGCCCTGAGAACGTGGGCCCTTTCGGGCCCGGCGCAGTTTTTACCACAGTTGCGTCGATTCTGCAGCCGACAAACGACCGCCAGACCGGCGCTGCGGCAGCGAAACATTTTCAAACATCTACGCAACTACCGTTGCGTTTGTTTGTCCATACGCGTCGCAGCGGTCTATTCGCGCGCAGAAGCCGCCAGCCGCACCCGCGCAACACAAGACGATCAGGAAGGAACGTCACGCCCGCAATCTTCGTACCGACACGCCGAGCCAGGATCCGCTCGTAGTTGCAGATCCTCCGCGCCGACCAGGACACGATCAGGACGAACGCTCCGAACCTTCACATGTGCCATGAGGGATGGGTATGTCAGAGGTTACGGCTATGGAACCGTCGGCTGAGGCACATGCTGCCCAGATCGACCGCAAGGGCTACACGGTCATAGAGCACTACATCTCACCCGAACAACTCGAACTGGGCCGCGCCTTCATCAAGCAACAAGCGGCCACCCGCGACGGTGAGTATTTCTGCATTCATGGTATTGAAGAGCTGAGCGGCACCATGTTTGCGGGATTGGCGCTCTCACCACCATTCAAGGACCGAATGGCGCAGCTTTACCGCCTTCAGTCGGGCCGAGAGCCGGCCACTGAGGAGCAGGTCTTTCCGGTTATTCGCTGTCTGCAAGGGCGCAGTGGGCTCAAGCAATCGCACTTCTACCACTTCGACGCCACGGCCGTTACCGCGTTGCTACCGTTGTACATTCCGACTGAAGGCGAACACTGCGGCGATCTGATCATCTTTCCCAATACGCGGCATATCCGATTCAACGCGTTGCGCAACGTCATTGACAAGGCCGTGCTGCATAACACTGTCAGTCAGAAGCTGGTCGCCTTTGCGGTGCGGCGCGGCTGGCTGAAACCGATCCGCCTGAAGCTGGTGCCCGGCAACCTGTATCTGTTCTCGGGCTACCGCAGCCTGCATGCCAATGACGTATGCGATCCCTCCATGCTGCGCGCCACGGCGCTGTTTCACTTCGGCAATCCGCATCACGAAAGCGCGCTGGCGCGATCACTACTGGGAGCGAACAAACGCCGGGCCAAGCTGGACCATAACGGGCTGAGGCCGGTGAACTGAGGGTTCTGCGCAACGGTGCTGTCAGTCGGGCGGCTATCCAGCGCCTGATCAGACGCTGGGGGTGGCGGTGATTTTCCAATCGTCGCCAACTGCCCGGATATCCTTGATCTGCAGTTCGCGCGCCTCGCTCATGCGATCGAGCGGCAGATCGAGCAGCGGGCGCGCCGAGGAGCCTAGGAACTTGGCGGCGACGAATATCTGGTATTCGTCGATCAGGCCCAGCGCGGCAAAGGCGCCGGCCAAGCGCGGCCCGGCTTCGAGCAGCACATCGTTGACATCGCGCTTGGCCAGTTCACGCAACAGACGACGCAGATCGACACGCCCCGCCTCACCGGGAAGCGCCAGCAACTCATTGCCCGTCAATTGATAACGAGCGGCCTGAACTTCGCTGCTGGTCACCACGAGTGCAGGTCCGGCCTGGAAGAACGGCGCGTCCAACGGCACACGTAGTCGCCCGTCGACCAGAACCCGCAGCGGTTGCCGTTGCATCGCCAGCGCGGACAGTTCGTCATCCAACCGCAGCTCGGCAGCACGCACAGTCAGCCGAGCGCTGTCCATCAGCACCGTGTCGGCGCCGGTGAGCACCACGCTCGACTGCGCTCTCAAACGCTGTACCTCGGCGCGTGCATCCGGCCCGGTGATCCATTGGCTTTCGCCGCTGGCCATCGCTGTGCGCCCATCCAGGCTCATCGCCAACTTGGCCCGCAGGTAAGGCAGCCCCGTTTCCATGCGCTTGATGAAACCGGGATTCAACGCGCGCGCTTCGCTTTCCAGCACGCCGCTGGCGACCTCGATGCCCGAGCTGCGCAACAGCTCCAGGCCACGACCAGCCACCTGTGGATTGGGGTCCTGCATGGCTGCGACTACCCGGCCAACCCCCGCCTTGACCAGCGCCTCGGCGCAGGGCGGTGTGCGGCCGTAGTGGCTGCATGGCTCAAGGGTGACATAAGCGGTTGCGCCAGCGGCGCGCTCGCCAGCCTGACGTAGGGCGTTGACTTCGGCATGCGGCTCGCCAGCACGCACGTGCCAACCTTCACCCACCAGTTCACCGTCCTTGACGATGACGCAGCCGACCCGCGGATTAGGGTGCGTCGAATAGAGCCCCTTGCGCGCCAGCTGCAGCGCACGGGCCATCCAGAGGTGATCGTTGGCGCTCATTCGGTTTTGGCGGGTTCGCGGGACAGGCGCTCGATTTCCTCACGGAACTCGTTGAGGTCCTGAAAACGGCGGTAGACGGACGCGAAGCGGATATAGGCGACCTCATCGAGCTTCTGCAGCTCGACCATCACCAGCTCGCCGAGCACGCGCGACTTGATTTCGCGTTCGCCGGTGGCACGCAGGCGATGCTTGATATGAGCGATGGCTTCTTCGAGGCGCTCGACGCTGACCGGGCGTTTTTCCAACGCGCGCTGCATGCCCGCACGGAGCTTTTCCTCGTCGAATGGCTGACGGCTGCCGTCCTGTTTGATCAGCCGAGGCATGACCAGTTCAGCGGTCTCGAAGGTGGTGAAACGCTCACCGCAAGCGAGGCACTCACGGCGACGGCGCACCTGATCGCCTTCGGCCACGAGGCGCGAGTCGATGACTTTGGTGTCATGTGCACCACAGAAGGGACAATGCATGGGCTAGAGCTGTCAGACGTCGGGAGAGCCATGGTAGCGCATCCCGCCAGCAAGACAAATCGAGCGGATTGTTGCTATACAGGCGCGCATCTACGTCATGTTATGGAGCCGTTCGTGCTGTTACGCCACTTTGTTCTACCTGCGCTGCTGCTGGTTCTGGTTGGTTGTGCGAATGAGCGTTCCCAGCGCCCTACCGCGGCCGTCACCTTCGAAGAGCCGCCCGAGGCCAGCACCTTGATGCACGAATTGCACGGCAGTCTGATCGGCGTACCCGCTGACAGCGAAGTCGAGCTGGCGCTGCTGGAGGTCAACCGCCGTGACCAGCCAGACCGACTGCTGAGCAATGTGAGGCTGCAAGGCCGGGGAACCGAGCTGCCGTTCATTCTCAAGTTCAATGCCGAGAAATTCCCCAAGGGCCGGGATGTGGAACTGCGCGGACGCGTGACCCGTTCTGGGCAACTGATCATGCGCCTGCCCGCCGTGCAAGTCAGCAGTTCGGCCAACCAGTCCCTCGGCCCGTTGCATCTGGTGCCAGCCCCATGAAGCCACCCGCTGCGCTGCAACAGGCACTGGCAGAACTGCTCGGCGATGCTTCGCTGAGTATCGAGTCATTGCCCGGCACGGATATCCAACTGTGGTTGATCGATGCGCTGAACATGGACCGCGCCTTCAGCCCCGAGGAAACCCGGAGGATTCTCGAAGAGCCGCCCTATTGGTGCTTCTGTTGGGCCAGCGGCCTGGTCCTGGCGCGCTGGCTGGCCGAGCGTCCGGGATGGGTGCGAGGCAAGCGCGTTCTGGACTTTGGCGCAGGCTCAGGTGTCGCGGCCATTGCCGCAGCAAAGGCCGGCGCCGCAGAGGTTGTGGCCTGTGATCTGGACCCGCTGGCCCTGGCCGCGTGTCGCGCCAACGCGGAGCTCAACGGTGTGCAGCTCAAGTATTCGGACGATTTTTTTACCGAGGCTGACCGTTACGACCTGATCATCGTCGCCGATGTGCTCTATGACCGGGCCAACCTGCCCCTGCTCGATGAGTTTCTCAGCCGCGGCCAGGTGGCACTGGTCGCCGATTCCCGCGTGCGGGACTTTCAGCACCCCCTGTACGAGCGCCTGGATATTCTCGACGCCTGCACCTGGCCAGATCTGGCCGAACCGGCGGAGTTTCGCCGGGTCAGCCTCTACCACGCCCATCGCCAAGCTGTGCCCGTCGCAATGTGTTGAAGCGCAGCGCAGGCTTTGCTCTGGAGGACACATGCAGACCGACAAACCATTACGCCTGTTCTTCGCCCTGTCCTGCCCTTCCGACCTTGCGGATGCCATCTGCAACTGGCGCGACAGTCACGCGCTGGGCGGTCGCCCTGTCGCCCAGGCCAACCTGCATATGACTCTGGCTTTTCTCGGTAACCAACCGGCAACAGCGGTGGATGGCTTGAAGCAGCTTGCAAACAGCCTGCGTGTTGACGCTTTCTTGCTGCAGCTCGACCAGCTGCAGATGATCGGCAAGAATTTCGCCTGTTTGACGCCCAGCCTGAGCCCCTCGCCCTTGTTTGACCTCGTCGGGCAATTGCACGCCGGACTGTCCGCGCACGGTGTCGTGCTTGATTCTCGCCCGTTCCTGCCGCATGTCACCCTGTCGCGGCAGGTTCACGCCTTGCCCACTATGGAGCCACGGGCTTTTCGTTGGGCCGTGAAGCACTTCGGGCTCTACCTCTCAGAAAACACCGCACAAGGTGCTCATTACACCGAGCTGGCAAGCTGGCCGCTGGCTGCACCCTGCGGCTGAGCATCTGCAACCTGCACCCTTGCTTCCGAATCGCCTCGCCCCCACTTAACATGCACGCCTACTTCGCATGTGCCCATTCCGAGAATATCAATGAGCCAGACTCCCTACATCTTTGACGTCACCAGCGCCAATTTCGAGCAGCTGGTGCTGGAGAACTCCTTTCACAAGCCGGTGCTGGTGGACTTCTGGGCCGAGTGGTGTGCGCCGTGCAAAGCGCTGATGCCGCTCCTGGCGAAGATTACCGAGGAGTATCAGGGCGAACTGGTACTGGCCAAGGTCAACTGCGATATCGAGCAGGACGTGGTGGCGCGTTTCGGCGTACGCAGCCTGCCTACCGTGGTGCTGTTCAAGGACGGTCAGCCGGTCGACGGTTTTGCCGGTGCTCAGCCGGAATCGGCCATTCGCGCCATGCTTGAGCCACACGTGCAGGCGCCAGCCGCGCCGGAAGCTGATCTGCTCGAAACCGCCCAAGCGCTGTTCGCCGAAGGGCGCATCAGCGACGCGGAAAATCTGCTCAAGCAAATGCTGGCCGAAGACAACGAAAACGCGGCAGCACTGATTCTCTATGCGCGCTGCCTGGCCGAGCGTGGCGAGCTTGGCGAAGCCGAACTGGTGCTCGACGCGGTCAAGGGCGACGAGCACAAGCAGGCACTTGCCGGCGCCCGCGCGCAGCTGACCTTTCTGCGCCAAGCCGCTGATCTGCCGGAAGTGGCCGATCTGAAAAGCCGCCTGGCGCAGGACGCCGAAGATGACGAGGCGGCTTACCAGCTGGCCATTCAGCAGCTGGCACGCCAGCAGCACGAAGCGGCGCTGGACGGTTTGTTGAAGTTGTTCGTGCGCAATCGCGGCTACGCGGACGGCCTGCCGCACAAGACGTTGCTGCAGGTATTCGACCTATTGGGAAGCGACCATCCGCTGGTTACAACCTACCGCCGCAAGCTGTATCAGGCGCTTTACTGAGCCATCGACGGAAGCGTCTTCAGCAATAGATCCTCCCGGTTCGGATAGGTCGGCTATCCGTTCCGGGGATGTTCCTTTTCTCATACCCGCGTCCTGGTCCAGCCTGACAGCGCGGCGGATCGGTAGAGCGTGATCCACCCTACCGCTGAATGCATGCCGATCTTTGGGCGATGCTTCGGCTAGCCACTGAGTAGCTGGCGCAACGCCAGGCAATCACGGGCGTGCAGATCGGTCAGCTCAGGCCAGGGGTTTTCTGGCAGGTTGACCAGCACGCCGCGCGCGCCTGCCGCCTTGGCGCATTCCAGGTCGAAACGGAAATCACCCACCATCACCAGCTCGCTGGGTTCGATGCTCCATTTGTCCGCCAGGTGCAGCAAGCCGCCCGGATCGGGTTTCGGTGGTGCTTCGTCACGGCCGAGGATGTCATCACTGGCAAAGCAGTCACCCATGCCCACCGCCTGCAGGGTTACCAGCGCCAACTCGTGTGCATTGCGCGTCAGCACGCCAAGCCGGCAACCCCGGTCACGCAGCATGTGCAGGAGCTCACGGGCACCTGGCGCGGGTGTCGCGGCATGAGCCAGCTCGCGCTCGTGATCGAGCAGCCAGGCGCGCTTGCTGGCGGCTTCGTCAGACGGCAGCGCAGCCAGGTGATGCAGGATGTCGTCTTCCTGGGGAATGTCGAGCGCCCGCTTGATCGCCGGGAAGTCATGCACGGCAAGGGTCAGGGTGCCGTCCATGTCGAACACCCAGTGCCGCGCATCGGCCAGGCTCACTTCCAGTCCTCACGCACGCGGATCAGGCCTTCCTGCGCCACCGAAGCGACCAGTTCACCCGCGCGGTTGAAGATACTGCCGCGGGCGAAACCACGCGCGTTACCGGCCCAGGGGCTGTCCATGGAGTACAGCAGCCATTCATCGGCGCGCACTTCGCGGTGGAACCAGATGGCATGGTCAAGGCTCGCCAGCTGGATGAACTTGCTCCAGGAGCTGACGCCGTGTGGCTGCAGGGCGGTGCCGATAAAGCTGAAGTCCGAGGCGTAGCCGACCAGGTACTTGTGCAGGGCCGGGTTGTCCGGTAGCGAGCCATCGGCGCGGAACCAGATGTGCCGAACAGGCTCGATCGGCTGCGGATTGATGGGGTCCTGCAGCGTGACCGGACGGATCTCGATGGGTTTTGGACGGCGCAGCTTTTCTGCCACGCGCGCCGGGACCAGTGGTGTCAGCTTGTGCAGCAGCTCCCATTCGCTGAGCAGGTCTTCGGGGCCGACCACGTCAGGCATCGGCAACTGATGCTCGAACCCGGTCTCGTCGGCCTGAAACGAGGCGCTGCAGGTAAAGATGGTCTGCCCTTTCTGGATCGCGCTCACGCGGCGCGTGGTGAAACTGCCACCGTCACGCACCCGGTCGACGTCGTAGACCACTGGATGATGCGAATCCCCAGGGCGCAGGAAGTAACCGTGCATCGAATGCACGTGACGCTCCGGCGCCACCGTCTGGCTGGCGGCGGACAGCGCCTGACCGACCACCTGGCCGCCGAACAGCTGGGGAAAGCCCAGGTCCTGGCTGGCACCGCGGAAGAGGTTTTCTTCGATACGTTCCAGCGACAGCAGGTTGACCAGCGTGTCTAGGGTGTCGCTCATGGTGTAGTTCCTTTATGTATGCGAGGCACGAGGCAGGCGCGCAATGTTACGGATTCCGCCGAAGCGGCTCCACTGCTTGCGCTTACCGACGCCGTTCAGCCCAGCGATCCTGCGCCATTCGATACAGCACGTGAGGGCGCAAGGGATCACCCTCGGGAATCATCGGATGGTCGAAGTCATCCTCAGGTTCGTGCCGCATGCCAAGCGCCTGCATCAACGTCAGCGAAGGGTCATTGATTGCTGCCGTGTAAGCCACCACCTCCGGCAGCTGCAACTGATCGAAACCGCATGCCAGCGACGCCTCCGCCGCTTCGCGGGCGAAGCCTTGCCCCCAATGCTCATGGGCGAGCCGCCAGCCGATTTCCACAACCGGGCAGAACGGCAGCGGCAAACGGCTCCAGGACAGCCCGGCTATACCGATGAAACGGCCGTCACTCTTCAGCTCCAACGCCCAGAAACCGAAGCCGAATCGCGCGAAATGCATCCGGCTGCGCGCCATCACCGCAGCGCATTCATCGCGTGAGAGCAGCTTGGGGAAATAGCGCATCACCAGCGGATCGCTGCACAACTCATACAGATAATCGAGATCGGCATCATGCCAGGCGCGCAGGCGCAAACGCGGTGTTTCCAGTTCAATACGTTCCATCGGTTCGTCCGTGCTGTTTCCTTGAAGATTTCGGTGGCGGCTCTGCATACTCGCTGTTGACCTCAATGGGCCCGATTCGATGTCTCTGCCGCTGGTTTTTCACGACGATTACAGCCCAGCCTTGCCGCCGGGGCACCGCTTTCCCATGGAGAAGTTCCGGCTGCTGCGCGACCACCTCGTCGATTGCGGTTTGACCACGGATGCAGCGCTGTTACGTCCCCAACTCTGCCCGCCCGATAGGCTGGCACTCGCCCATGACCGTGGCTATGTCGAGCGCTACTGCAGCGGCGACATGAGCCGCGAGGAGCTGCGCCGCCTGGGCCTGCCATGGAGCCCGCAACTGGCGCAGCGCACCGTACGCGCGGTCGGCGGCTCGCTGCTGGCCGCGGACCTTGCCTTGCAGCACGGGCTGGCCTGTCACCTGGCGGGCGGCACCCACCATGCCCATTACGACCATGCCTCCGGGTTCTGCATATTCAACGACCTGGCCATTATCGCCCTTTCGCTGCTGGAGAGCGGCCGCGTCGGTCGTGTACTGATCTTTGACTGTGATGTGCATCAGGGCGACGGCACTGCACGAATTCTCGAGCAGGTGCCGGACGCGGTCACCGTGTCACTGCATTGCGAAAAGAATTTCCCGACGCGCAAGGCCCGCAGCGACTGGGACATCGGTTTGGCGCCAGGCCTGGGCGATGCCGACTACCTGAAAGTCGTCGACGATACGCTCAGCTACCTGCTGCCGCTGTATCAGCCAGACCTGGTCATCTATGACGCTGGCGTCGATGTACACCGCGACGACGCGCTGGGCCTGCTCGCGCTCAGCGACGAAGGCCTGGCCATGCGCGACAGCGCCGTGATCGAACACTGTCTGGGGCGGGACATTCCGGTGGTCGGCGTGATTGGCGGCGGTTACGACAAGGACCGCGCGCGGCTTGCCAGGCGCCATGCGCAGCTGCACATCAGCGCCGCCGACGCCTGGCAGCGCCACGGCTTAGGCTGACACCACTGGTCACACCGAAGGCCGCAGTGCGGAACTTCGATCGACAGCGAAACCCTCACTTCTATGTGTGAATGAACTGCCCCGGCACGTCTGGACCGCTGTTCAAGCACTGGCAAACATAACAATGAGGACGCTCCAATGCTCGAAACTGACCGCGACACCACGGCCTATCGCAACGTTCGCACTCGCTACCGGCCCCACGCATCCTGGAGTGCCGTGTTCGCCGGCATCGCATTGGCTCTGGCCATTTCGTTGCTGCTGCACCTCCTGGGTACAGCCATTGGCACAGCCACCATCGACCCGGCCACCGAAGCAAACCCTGTTGCAGGCCTTGGAAAAGGTGCCGTTATCTGGATGGTGCTCGCCGGCATCGTGTCGCTGGCCATAGGGGGTTATGTCGCGGGTCGCATGGCGCCTCGTCACGGCATGCTGCACGGCTTGCTGGTCTGGGCAGTGACGACACTGGTCACGGTCTATCTGATCGCCAGCCTGGTCGGTTCCGCCGTATCGGGCACAGCCAGCATGGTCGGTTCGGGCCTGCAGGCAGTCGGCTCCGGCATTGCCTCGGTAGCGCCAGCGATTGGCGGTGAGATCAAGCAGCAGGTCAAACAGGCGGATATCAACCTTGACCTCAGCGACATCCAGGCCGAAATCAAGCAGGCGCTGCGTCAGACCGGCAAGCCGCAGCTGGCGCCACAGAATCTGGAACAGGACGCCGAAGCGGTTCAGCAGCAGGCGCAAACCCGCGTCGAACAGGCTCAACAGCAACCGCAGCAGGCCGATGAGCAACTGACCCAGCTGATCGAACAGATCCAGCAGAAGGCTGAGGAAACGCTGAACGCCGCCGACCGCGAAGCGCTGGTCAACCTGATGCAAGAGCGCGGCAACATGAGCGAGCAGCAAGCCGAGCAAATGGTCAGCCAGATCGAGCAGCAGTATCAGCAGGCCTACATCAAGTTCCAGGAACTGCGCGCTCAGGCCGAGATGAAAGCCCGTGAAGCTGCCGAGCAGGCTGCCAAGCGTGTTTCCCAAGCGAGCTGGGCGCTGTTGATCACCCTGTTGATCAACGCCGTTGTGGCTGGTTTCGCCGGCATGTTCGGCTTCCGCCGTCAGCCAAAACAGTCCGACGCGGTGTAACCCGCTGCACCCCGGCGCTCCCAGCGCCGGGGCTTCTTCAACTCCGTAACCCGCCCCACTCTCTCCTCCCTCGCTGCAGACTTCCGACCGCGAACCGCTAGAATGGCCGCCTCCGAACCACGGCCACGTTATTCAATGCGCACACCAGAATCTCGCGTCGCCATTATCGGCGGCGGCCCCGCCGGGTTGATGGCGGCCGAAGTGCTGAGTCAGGCAGGCATTGCCGTCGACTTGTATGACGCCATGCCCTCGGTCGGCCGCAAGTTTCTGCTGGCCGGCGTCGGCGGAATGAACATTACCCATTCCGAGCCTTTCGAGCCTTTCGTCGCGCGCTATCGCGAACGCGCAACGGCGCTTCGTCCTCAACTGGAGGCGTTCCCACCCGAGCAGCTGCGCGAGTGGATTCACGGGCTTGGCATCGACACCTTCGTCGGCACCTCAGGGCGCGTGTTTCCCACGGACATGAAAGCCGCACCGCTGCTGCGTGCCTGGCTGCGCCGCCTGCGTGACGCCGGCGTACAGATTCATACGCGTCACCGCTGGCTGGGCTGGCACGCTGACGGCAAGCTCAAGCTGCACAGCCCGGATGGCGACCTCAGCGTCCGCGCGGACGCCGTGCTGCTTGCTTTGGGTGGCGGCAGCTGGGCTCGCCTGGGTTCCGACGGCGCCTGGGTTGCACTGCTGGAACAGCGCGGTATCTCGATTGCTTCACTGCGCCCCGCAAACTGTGGCTTCGAAGTGGAAGCCTGGAGCCAGTATCTGCTGGATAAATTTGCCGGCGCGCCGCTTAAAACGGTAAGCCTCGCACTTACCGGTGGCGCCCCGCGCAAGGGTGAGTTCGTCGTTACGGCCAAAGGAATCGAAGGCAGTCTGGTCTACGCGCTGTCCGCCGAGATCCGCCAGGCAATCGAGCAGAACGGCAGCGCTACCGTCACGCTGGACCTGCTGCCCGACCATGCATCGGAGCGTATCCTTCGCTCGCTGGCCAAGCCGCGCGGTTCGCAATCGATGGCCAAGCACCTCAAGCGTCAGCTCGGCCTTGATGGCGTCAAGGCGGGGCTGTTGCGGGAGCTCGCGCCCGCCGAGGCCTTCGATGATCCGCAACAGTTGGCAGCCGCGATCAAGGCGCTGCCGATCAGGTTGCTGCGCACACGTCCGTTGGACGAAGCCATCAGCAGCGCTGGCGGTGTGCCGTTCGAAGCAATGGACGAGGGCCTGATGCTGCGCCAGGCGCCCGGCGTGTTCTGCGCCGGCGAGATGCTCGACTGGGAAGCGCCCACCGGTGGCTATCTGCTGACCGCCTGTTTTGCCAGTGGTCGAGCAGCTGCGGTGGGTATGCTGCACTGGCTGGGGATTGATAGCTCGACCAAGCCCTGACCGGTTGGCGTTCGCTTAAGCCAGATGCCTGAACAGCGCCACGGCGACAATCCCGGCCGTGATCGCCGGCAGCGGCTTCTTGACCAGGAGCATCGTCACCGCGGTGGCCAGAAAGGCCAGTCGCGCGCCGTTATCCCCGTTGACTGCCATCGGCGTCAGCAGGGCCACCAGCACCGAGCCGGACATAGCACTGATGAACTGTTCCGTTCGCCGGCTGATGGGCACGAACGACATGGCAAACACACCGCCCCAACGGGTCACCAGGGTGACCACGGCCATGATCAGAATGATGACCAGCGCTCCGGATCCCGCCGTCTGCAGCGTCACTTCGACTTCTACATCCACAGAGCGCCCAACAGACCACCGGCCAGCGCTCCGACTACCACATGGCTGTTGGCGGGCAGGTACCAGTACGCCAACATCGACGTCCCGCCAGCGACGATCCAGATCACGGTCATCCGCAGATCCTTCTTGCCGCCGACGACCATCGCCAGCAGAAAACAGCCCATGACCATGTCCAGTCCCCAGCTGACCGGATCATGGATGGCACTGCCGAAATAAAGCCCCAACCAGGTGCCCAGCACCCAGAACGTCCAGAGCGCCAGGCCACCGCCGAAGAGGATGCCAAGCCCCGGCTTGCCAAGATTGAAGGCTTGCATGGACATCGCCCAGTTGGCATCCGAGACGACCAACATCACGGCATAGCGCTTCGCCGGCGGCAAATGGCGCAGATAGGGATACAGCGTCGCGCCCATCAACAGATGTCGCGCATTGACGGCAAACACCGTGACCACCAGCGGAACGACCGGAACATGGGTGCCCCAGAGCTCCAACGAGGCGAACTGTGAAGCCCCGGCGAATACCAGCGCACTCATCGTCAGGATCGAATAGTCGTCTAGCCCGGCCTGTGTCGCGGCCAGACCAAAGGCCAGTCCGAACACTACGACGAACAGCGAAATCGGCGTCAGCTGCCGGAAGCCAGCCCATACATCAGCTCGGCCAAGCGAGTACAGCTCCGCTTCCGCGTTTGCCACAAGAGACCTCTCAACTATCTGTAAGGATGATTCACGGAAAGCCCCGAGCCGCTGACGGGTTCCAGCGATGCTCGGCGTTGTCGATATGACAGCCGCGTTGACCAGCGTTTCATTCGGATGCTTCTGCTACTCAATGGTGGCGAGGCAACCACAGCGCGTCAGGGTATATGCCGACTAGCGTTTTTTCGCCGGTTTCGAGCCGCCCAGGCTCGGCACCTTGCGGATCGGCTTGGCGTTGGGCTTCTCGCTTTCATCGAACCAGTTGCCCAGGTGGATGCGGCCCTTGCCGGCACCCTCCTTGGGTTTCTTTGGTTTTTTCGGTTTCTTGATGATCTGCCCGCCCGGCTGGGTCGTCGGCACCCGATGATCCGGGACGAAGCCCGGCTCGTCGTGGCGCGGCAGCACCTGCTGGATCAGGGTTTCGATGGCCGCCAGCTGATCGACTTCGTCAGCAGCGACCAGCGACACCGCTTCACCCGTGGCGCCCGCCCGCCCGGTGCGGCCGATGCGGTGCACGTAATCCTCGGCGACGATGGGCAGGTCGAAATTGACCACCTGCGGCAGGTCATGAATGTCCAGGCCGCGTGCAGCCACATCGGTCGCCACCAACACCTGTACCTCACCGGCTTTGAAGCGCTCCAATGCGCGCAGCCGCGACGCCTGCGGCTTGTCCCCGTGGATCGCGTCACTGGCGATGCCTTCGGCCTGCAGCTCCTCCACCAACTGATCGACGCCCTTGCGCGTCTTGACGAACACCAGTACCTGGCCCCAGCGCTTTTCCGCCAGCAAGTGCAGGAACAGCTCGGACTTGCGCTTCTTGTCGACGGGCACCAGCCACTGCTTGACCGTTTTGGCGGCGGCATTACGCGGGCTGACCTCGATGGACAGCGGGTCGCGCAACAGCTTCTGCGCCATTTGCCGGATCGCATCGGAAAAGGTCGCGGAAAACAGCAGCGTCTGGCGCTTTTTCGGCAGCGCACTGAACAGCGCTTCGAGCTCTTCGGAGAAGCCGAGGTCGAGCATGCGATCAGCCTCGTCCAGCACCAGCGCCTGCACCTGGCTGAACTTCACGGCATTCTGCCGGTACAGATCGAGCAGACGACCAGGCGTTGCCACCAGCACGTCGATGCCCTTGCGCAAGGCCATCATCTGCGGATTGATGCTGACGCCGCCGTAGACCGCATAGGTGCGCAGCGTAAGGTCCTGCCCGTAAGTCTTGAAGGACTCGTGCACCTGTTCCGCAAGCTCCCGAGTCGGCACCAGCACCAACGCCCGGACCGAATTGCTGGTCACCTGCGGGCCTTCATGGAGCAGCCGCTGCAGCAGCGGCAAGGCGAAACCCGCAGTCTTGCCGGTGCCGGTCTGCGCGGCGGCCATCAGGTCGCGGCCCTTGAGCACGGCCGGTATCGCCTTGATCTGGACGGGCGTCGGCTGGGTGTAATCAAGCGATTCGAGGGTGCGTAGCAGCTGATCGATCAGGCCCAAGGAGGCGAAGGTCATGACGGTAACCGGGAAGACGAAAACAGGCTGCGCAGTTTACTCGAAAGC
>TARA_R100000541_G_scaffold2171_13_pt1 | contig 68237 bp, 60 predicted proteins | sample TARA_R100000541 | Tara Oceans TARA_R100000541 (sample SAMEA2621416) | marine metagenome | biome: marine biome (ENVO:00000447); feature: surface water layer (ENVO:00002042); material: "saline water (ENVO:00002010), including plankton (ENVO:xxxxxxxx)" | depth 5 m | reverse complement strand
CCCGGCCGGTTACACCGCCGCCGTCTATGCAGCCCGGGCCAACCTGAAACCGGTGATGATCACCGGCATTCAGCCTGGCGGCCAGCTGACAACCACCACTGAGGTCGACAACTGGCCTGGAGACGTCGAAGGCCTGACTGGTCCAGCACTGATGGAGCGGATGCAGAAACACGCAGAGCGCTTCGACACTGAAGTTGTCTTCGATCACATCCACACCGCCGAACTGCAGCAGAAGCCCTTTATCCTCAAAGGAGACAGCGCAACCTACAGCTGCGACGCATTGATCATCGCAACCGGCGCATCGGCCCAGTATCTCGGCCTGCCATCAGAAGAAGCGTTCGCAGGACGAGGCGTGTCGGCATGCGCCACCTGTGACGGGTTCTTCTACCGCAACCAGGTCGTGGCCGTAATCGGTGGCGGCAACACCGCTGTGGAGGAAGCGCTGTATCTCTCAAACATTGCCAAGGAAGTGCATCTGATCCACCGCCGCGACAAGCTGCGCTCCGAGAAGATTCTGCAGGACAAGATCATGGAGAAGGCAGCCAATGGCAACATTCGCCTGCACTGGAACCACACGCTTGAAGAGGTGCTGGGCGATGCGAGCGGCGTAACCGGAGTGAGGCTGAAGAGCACCGAGTCCGGCGAGGAGCAGAAGCTCGACTTGGCAGGCGTTTTCATCGCTATCGGACACAAGCCCAACACGGACCTTTTCCAAGGCCAACTCGAGATGAAAGACGGCTACCTCATGATCAAGGGCGGCAATGAGGGAGACGCGACAAGCACCACTATCCCAGGCGTGTTTGCTGCAGGCGATGTAGCCGATCACGTTTATCGCCAGGCGATCACTTCGGCCGGCGCTGGCTGTATGGCCGCGCTCGATGCCGAAAAATATCTCGACCTGTAAACCTTATAAGGGCGGATGCGCCATCCGCCCGCGTGACTATTAATATGCTGACCTGGCTGCAGCGCGACGACCTGTCGTTCCCCCCGCTCGAAAAAGCCATGCGCGATCCCAACGGGCTTCTCGCTGCAGGAGGCGATCTCTCGCCTGAGCGTCTACTTGCAGCCTACCGTCACGGCTGCTTTCCCTGGTACCAGGAAGGACAACCACTACTCTGGTGGTCACCCGACCCACGCACCGTCCTCTACCCCGAAGAACTGCATGTCTCACGCAGCCTCGGCAAGAAATTGCGGCAAGGTGCATTCAGCATCACCTTCGACAAAGCGTTTAGAGACGTCCTTGAAGGCTGTGCCGGCCCACGGAACTACACCGACGGCACATGGATCACCCTACCGATGCAAGAGGCTTATCTGAAGCTGCATCAACTCGGCATCGCCCACTCAGTTGAAGTCTGGCAAGACGAACGGTTGGTCGGAGGCCTCTATGGCCTCGCAATGGGTCGACTATTCTTCGGCGAATCAATGTTCAGTCGAACGACCGACGCGTCCAAGGCGGGATTCGTGACATTAGTGGAACGTCTCCGCGACTGGGAATTCAAATTGATTGACTGCCAGATGCACACGCAACACCTAGCCAGTTTTGGCGCGAGAACCATACCACGCCAGACCTTCGCCAAGACGCTAGCCCACTATCTGGATGAACCCAGTACGGCCCGATGGGAGCCCTAGTCGACGAAGCCAAGCTGACCTACACTGATTTCAAGATTTTCGAGAGCTGCCCATGACTTCACTGGCTCGTCTCAAGTTCTACGCAACACAGCCTCACGCCTGCAGTTATCTGCCCGACGAGCAGGCCACTACGCTCTTCCTCGACCCCAGCCAGCCGATGGACGTACAGGTGTATGCAGAGCTGTCCGAAATGGGCTTCCGGCGCAGCGGTGACCATCTCTACCGCCCACACTGTCAACGCTGCACCGCTTGTATTCCAGCACGGATACCCGCCGACGGGCTGCAACTCAATCGCCAGCAAAAACGTATCCTCAAGCGCAACGCCGACCTTACCGTCACCGACGTCCGCCCTTCGTTCACCGAGGAGTACTACGCGCTCTACGCAAACTATATTGAACAGCGCCATGCTGACGGTGACATGTATCCGCCGAGCCGAGATCAGTTTCATACCTTTCTGGTTCGCGATCTGCCGTTTTCTCGATTCTACGAGTTTCGCCTGGAAGGACGCCTGCTTGCGCTGGCGGTGACGGACCTCCTGCCCAACGGTTTGTCCGCTGTTTACACCTTTTACGACCCCAGCGAGGAACGTCGCAGCCTAGGCCGCTTTGCAATTCTCTGGCAAGTTGGTGAGGCGGCCCGCCTAGGGCTGAAGGCGATCTACCTAGGCTACTGGATCAAAAACTGCCGCAAGATGAACTACAAGACCGAATACCGACCAATCGAGCTGTTGGTTAACCAGCGCTGGATAACTCTAACCTGAGCTCTTGGCTCTCGGGGTCCTTTCAGGCACAATACTTGCCGCTTTTACCCGGGCATTCTTCGCACCGGGTCTATCATTGGACACCGAGGGCTTTACTGAATGTCGAAAGAAGACAGCTTCGAAATGGAAGGTACTGTCGTCGACACCCTGCCCAACACCATGTTTCGTGTGGAGTTGGAAAATGGGCACGTCGTTACTGCGCACATCTCCGGAAAGATGCGCAAGAACTACATCCGGATTCTTACCGGTGACAAGGTTCGCGTTGAACTTACGCCTTACGACCTGAGCAAAGGCCGCATCACTTACCGCGCCCGCTGACAGGACGCGAGCATGAACGCCCGGCATCGACCGGGCTTTTTTGTTGGCGGTCGCGCAACGGAGCGATCCAGCTCGCCCGGTTGCGTCAGCAGGTACGGCGCCGCGCTTCTCCTGGATAGGCGCCCCGCCGTCACCATTAACAGAAACGCCCGGCATCGCCGGGCGTTTCTGTTTCGGGGCGTCAATGTGTTAGGCCAGCTCGGCAGACGTTTCGAAGTCGAAGTACGGCTCGCCATCACGTATGTCGATGTGCACCACCCCACCGTGCTCAGCCAGCTCCCCGAACAAAATCTCCTCAGCCAGCGGCCGCTTTATTTTGTCTTGGATCAGACGAGCCATTGGCCGCGCACCCATTTGCACATCATAGCCACGCTCAGCCAACCAACCACGCGCCGCATCCGACACCTCAAGCGTGACGTGCTTATCCTCAAGCTGCGTCTGCAGCTCAATGAGGAATTTGTCGACGATGCTCTTGATGACTTCGTGACTCAGGCGGCCAAACTGGATGATCGTGTCCAAGCGGTTCCGGAACTCCGGTGTAAAGCTCTTCTTGATCACTTCCATCGCATCTGAAGCGTGATCCTGATGCGTGAAGCCAATTGAAGCTCTGGCCGCGGTTTCCGCTCCGGCATTGGTCGTCATGATCATAATCACGTTACGGAAGTCAGCCTTGCGGCCGTTGTTATCCGTCAGGGTGCCATGATCCATAACCTGCAAAAGCAGATTGAAGACTTCAGGATGCGCCTTCTCGATCTCATCTAGAAGCAGAACGCAGTGCGGCTGCTTGGTGATCGCCTCGGTTAACAATCCCCCTTGATCAAAGCCAACGTAGCCTGGCGGCGCACCGATAAGCCGAGACACGGTATGGCGCTCCATGTACTCAGACATATCGAAGCGAACAAGCTCTATGCCAAGCGCCCGCGCAAGCTGCCGAGCTGCTTCTGTTTTACCGACTCCGGTAGGGCCGGCGAAGAGGAACGAGCCTACCGGCTTATCTGGAGCCTTCAGCCCTGCACGCGATAGCTTGATCGCCGTGGACAGTGAATCGATAGCGTCATCCTGACCGAATACGGTCAGCTTCAAGTCACGCTCCAGATTGCGCAGCAGCTCCTTGTCTGAGGTGCTCACATGCTTTGGGGGGATGCGCGCAATCTTCGCGACAATGTCTTCAACCTGCTCGACGTCTATCCGTGAGACGCGTTTGCCTTCAGGCTGTAGACGCTGATATGCGCCCGCCTCATCAATTACATCGATTGCCTTGTCCGGCATGTGCCGGTCATTGATGTACCGAGAAGCGAGTTCCGCTGCAGCGCGAAGCGATTCGTCGCTGTACTCAATATTGTGGTGCTGCTCGAAGCGACCCTTCAAACCTCTCAAGATACCGATTGTGTCTTCAACGGACGGCTCTGAAACATCGACCTTTTGGAAGCGACGCGCGAGCGCCCGATCCTTTTCGAAGATGCCACGGAATTCCTGAAAAGTGGTGGACCCAATACAGCGGATCTCCCCAGATGACAGCAACGGCTTAAGTAGATTTGACGCATCCATCACACCACCCGAGGCGGCCCCGGCCCCGATAATGGTGTGAATCTCATCAATGAACAGCACAGCCTGCGGACGCTTGCGAAGCTCGTTCAAGAGCGCTTTGAAGCGCTTTTCGAAATCCCCTCGATACTTCGTGCCGGCCAACAAGGCGCCAAGATCGAGCGAATAAACCACGCTATTGGCGAGCAGCTCGGGCACTTGATTGTCGACGATGCGCTTGGCGAGGCCCTCAGCAATCGCAGTTTTACCCACCCCGGCCTCACCAACCAGCAACGGATTATTCTTACGGCGACGAGCCAGAATCTGAGCGACTCGCTCGACCTCATGCTCACGGCCGACTAGCGGATCGATACGACCCTGACGAGCCAAGTCATTCAAATTGCTTGCATAAGCATCGAGCGGGTTGCTCGCAGTAGAGGATTCACCGCCCTCCTCATCCTGCATTTCCGCGTCGCCATCAGGATTGCCATTGTTACCCGGCACCTTGGAAATGCCATGAGCGATGTAATTGACGACGTCAATGCGAGCCACGTTCTGCTGCTTTAGCAGGAATACCGCCTGGCTTTCCTGCTCGCTGAAGATCGCAACCAGCACGTTGGCTCCAGTAACCTCACGCTTACCCGAACTCTGGACATGAAAGACCGCTCGCTGCAACACCCGCTGAAAGCCCAATGTTGGCTGGGTTTCACGCTCGTCATCATGCTGTGGAATCAATGGTGTCGTGGAGTCAATAAATTCCTGGAGGTCGTGACGCAGTTTATCGAGGCTGGCTCCGCAGGCGCGCAAAACCGTTGCGGCCGCTTCATTGTCCAGCAGGGCTAGCAGAAGGTGCTCAACCGTCATGAACTCATGACGTTTGGTGCGCGCCTCCTTGAAAGCCAGATTCAGTGTGACTTCGAGCTCACGGTTCAACATAGCTTTCACCTCTTACCCAGCAGTCGGGTTTAACCGTCCTTCTCGATCTCACAAAGCAACGGATGCTGGCATTCCCTTGCATATTGATTGACCTGCATTGCTTTGGTTTCAGCGACGTCGCGCGTATAGACGCCACAAACGGCCCGCCCTTCGGTATGAACCGCCAGCATGATCTTGGTGGCCAGCTCCCGATTGTGATTGAAAATTCCCTCGAGCACCTCCACGACGAAATCCATCGGCGTGTAGTCATCATTAAACATGACAACTTTGAACATCGGTGGTGCCTTCAGTTGCGGCTTGGCTTCTTCGACCGCCAGGCCAGAAGAATCGTCGTCCGACGGCTTCGGACGATCTTGATTGAATGTTAGTCGAATCTCGGGAAATGCACGCATGCGTATAACAGTTCTAGATCGGGGCGCCGAGGCCGGGTAAATAGAAGGGCTTCACAGCCACCTGACGAGTCGCCTTGACTATCGGCAAAACGATGATACAAACAGTATGTGCCACAACGGCAACGGGCTGCGCATGTGGGCCATGTGCTGCATCAGCGCGGAATGAAATGGATGTTACTCCAGTGATGGACTCCTTTGCAGAGGGATAACAGCATGCTAAGCGGTAAGGTCAAGTGGTTCAACAACGCTAAAGGCTACGGATTTATCGTAGCAGACGGCGGCGATGAGGACCTGTTCGCCCACTACTCGGCCATTCAAATGGAAGGGTACAGAACTCTGAAAGCTGGGCAAGCGGTCATGTTCGACATACTGCAAGGTCCCAAGGGCCTACACGCAACCAACATACGGTCGCTGCAAACCACTGGGGAGGCAGTTGCGCCTGTCTCTCAGGGCTCGACCGTAGACGCCTGACGCTAGGCCACAAAAAGGCCGATCACTGATCGGCCTTTTTGTGTTTCTCCCGAACAGTTACATGTGGGAGATCATGGCGTCGCCAAATTCAGAGCAGGACATAAGCTTCGCGCCGTCCATCAGGCGCTCGAAGTCATAAGTCACTGTCTTGGCAGCGATAGCGCTTTCGGTCGACTTGATAATAAGATCCGCCGCTTCCAGCCACCCCATGTGACGCAGCATCATTTCCGCCGAAAGGATCAGCGACCCAGGGTTGACTTTGTCCTGACCCGCGTACTTTGGCGCGGTGCCGTGCGTGGCCTCAAACATGGCAACCGTGTCCGAGAGATTGGCGCCCGGCGCGATACCGATGCCACCTACTTCCGCCGCCAACGCATCGGACAGGTAGTCGCCGTTCAGATTAAGGGTTGCAATAACGTCGTACTCGGCGGGACGCAGCAGGATCTGCTGGAGCATTGCATCAGCAATGGCGTCCTTGACGACGATATTCTTTCCTGTGGTGGGATTCTTGAATTGCATCCACGGGCCACCGTCCAGCAACTCGGCACCGAACTCATCGCGTGCCACCTCGTAGCCCCACTCCTTGAATGCGCCTTCGGTGAACTTCATGATGTTGCCCTTGTGCACCAAGGTGACCGAGCTGCGGTCATTGTCCACTGCATACTGCAGCGCCTTGCGCACCAGCCGCTTGGTCCCTTCCAGCGAAACCGGCTTGATACCGATACCGCAGTTTTCAGTAAAGCGGATCTTCTTGACGCCCATCTCTTCAGTCAGAAACTTGATGACCTTTTCGCATTCAGGGGAACCGGCCTTCCACTCGACGCCCGCGTAGATGTCTTCTGAGTTCTCGCGGAAGATGACCATGTCCACATCGGCAGGCTTCTTCACTGGGCTGGGCACACCGGTAAACCAGCGAACCGGACGCTGACATACATAAAGATCAAGCTCCTGACGCAGCGCGACGTTCAACGAGCGAATGCCACCCCCGACAGGAGTGGTCAGCGGCCCCTTAATTGACACCACAAAATCACGCACTACATCCAGGGTTTCCTTGGGTAGCCAGGTGTCCTGGTCATACACCTGCGTTGCCTTCTCACCTGCATAGATCTCCATCCAGGCGATCTTGCGCTCACCGCCGTAGGCCTTCTCTACGGCAGCATCGACTACCTTGATCATCACTGGGCTGATGTCCACGCCAATACCGTCACCTTCTATATAAGGGATGATCGGATTGTTGGGTACGTTCAGAGTGTTATCGGTATTGACGGTGATTTTGTCACCGCTGGCAGGCACCTGGATCTTTTGGTATCCCATGCTGGACTCCGTTTTGTGGTTAAACATTAAACAGTGGTCATCTTCGAAGAGTAACCCAGTTGAATCGGCCTAAACCATATGTTCGTTCGTCGTATGGCCAGGGCATTCTTTGACAACGGGCGTCGGTGATATACTGCTTAGGTGACTAACGAGTCATGAGAGGCAGCCGATCTTTGACAAGATCCTTGCCTTTGCACCGCCAGGCTGCCAACCGCAGCCGGTCGGATCAAACACTCAACACTCCAGTGGTGCTGCATCCAACATCATCGCGGCGAACCTCGAGACTGGCACGGCTGACGCAGCCAGGGCGCCTACCTGCGCACTTCGAGTTTCTGTGCACGCTCAGCAAGAGAGAGTCAACTCTACATGTCCACCCGCTCGAAGATTATCTACACCTTCACCGACGAAGCCCCGGCGCTGGCCACCTACTCGCTTCTGCCAATTGTAGAAGCCTTTGCCGCCTCCGCTGATATAGCCGTCGAAACACGTGACATCTCTCTCGCAGGGCGCATTCTTGCAAGCTTTGCTGACCAGCTGGATGCCGATAAAGTAGTAGACGATGACTTGGCCAAGCTTGCCGAGCTGACGAACCAGCCGGACGCCAACATCATCAAGCTGCCCAACATCAGCGCCTCCGTACCTCAGCTCAAGACGGCTATCGCCGAACTGCAAGCCTTGGGCTATAACCTCCCCAATTTTCCAGAAGATCCGCAAACAGAAGCGGACAAGGAAGTGCGTGCACGCTACGGCAAGGTGCTCGGCAGCGCGGTAAACCCCGTCTTGCGAGAAGGAAACTCTGATCGGCGCGCACCAGCGGCCGTTAAAGCCTTCGCTCGCAAGCACCCGCACTCTATGGGCAAGTGGAGCAAGGCGTCGCAGTCGCATGCGGACTACATGCGCGGCGGCGATTTCTTCTCCAGCGAACAATCCATCACCATGGAAGCAGCCGGCGATGTGCGCATCGAGTTTGTCGGCAAGGATGGTAACGTCGAGGTCAAGAAGCAGCTCGCCCTACAAGAAGGCGAAGTGCTCGACGGCATGTTCATGAGCTGCAACAAGCTGCGCGAATTTTTCGAGCAAACGCTGCAGGATTGCAAAGAAACCGGCGTTATGTGGTCCCTACACGTCAAGGCGACCATGATGAAAATCTCGCATCCGATCGTCTTCGGCCATGCCGTTAGCGTTTACTACAAGGACGTCTTCGACAAGTACGGCGAGCTCTTCAAAGAACTGGGCGTCAATCCGAACAATGGAATCAGCAGCGTCTACGACAAGATCAAGTCGCTGCCCGACTCCCAGCAGGAAGAGATCCTTCACGACATCCACGCCTGCTATGCCGAGCGTCCTGAAATGGCGATGGTTGACTCTGTCAAAGGCATCACCAACCTGCACATCCCGAGTGATGTGATCGTCGACGCCTCCATGCCCGCCATGATCCGCAATTCGGGTCAGATGTGGGGCAAAGACGGAAAGCAGAAAGACACCAAAGCGGTGATGCCGGAGAGCACCTATGCTCGCATCTACCAGGAGATGATCAACTTCTGCAAAACCAACGGCGCCTTTGATCCTGTGACCATGGGCAGCGTACCGAACGTTGGCCTGATGGCACAAAAGGCCGAAGAGTACGGCTCTCACGACAAGACCTTCGAGATGCAAGCGGACGGCATCATGCGTGTCGTGCTGGCCGACGGCACCGTACTGATGCAGCACCCCGTGGAGAAAGGCGACATCTGGCGCGCCTGCCAGACCAAAGACGCACCGATTCGCGACTGGGTCAAGCTGGCCGTGACCCGCGCGCGCCAATCGGATACGCCGGCGATTTTCTGGCTTGACCCCGAGCGCGCTCATGATCGCGAGCTGCAGAAGAAAGTTGAAACCTACCTGCAGGACCATGACCTAGCTGGCCTCGACATCCGCATGATGGGCTACAACGAAGCCATCCGCGTCAGCATGGAACGCCTGATTCGTGGCCAGGACACCATCTCCGTGACCGGCAACGTGCTTCGCGATTACCTGACCGACTTGTTCCCGATCATGGAACTCGGGACTTCAGCGAAGATGCTGTCTATCGTCCCTCTTATGGCCGGTGGCGGCATGTATGAAACCGGTGCTGGTGGCTCTGCACCCAAGCACGTCCAGCAGCTGATCGAAGAAAACCATCTGCGCTGGGACTCGCTGGGCGAATTCCTGGCGCTGGCCGTGTCGCTGGAAGAGACCGGCATAAAAACTGACAACGTCAAAGCTAAGCTACTTGGCAAGACGCTGGACGCTGCTACGGGCAAGCTGCTCGACAACAACAAGTCCCCGTCTCGCCGCACCGGCGAACTGGACAACCGCGGCAGCCACTTCTACCTGGCGCTGTACTGGGCGCAGGAGCTCGCAGCACAAACCGAAGACGCCGACCTGCAAGCCCAGTTCGCCCCCTTGGCGAAGCAGCTGAAGGATAACGAAGAAGCCATTCTTGCTGAGCTGGCCGAGGTGCAGGGTAAGCCAGTCGACATTGGCGGCTACTATCGCTCGAACCCCGAGCTGACCAGCAAGGCGATGCGCCCTAGCGCAACGTTCAACGCTGCGCTCGCCGCCCTGGCTTGATCAGGGCTGCTGTTACTGACGCATGAAACTGAACCCCGGCGCTAAGCCGGGGTTTCTTTTTTCGGACGCGCCCAATGCGCTGTCATCGAAGCTCGATAAAATGCAGAGGCCAAAAATGACCTGGCACCCACACATCACCGTGGCGACGATTGTCGAAGCCGATGGCCGCTTCCTCATGGTCGAGGAGTCAAAAGGCGGTCGATTGGTACTCAACCAACCGGCGGGACACCTAGAGCCCAACGAGACATTACGCCAGGCGGCGGTACGCGAAACCCTTGAGGAAACCGGCTGGGAAGTCCAGCTTGAGGGCGTAGTGGGAATCTACCTTTACACAGCCCCAAGCAATGGCGTGACCTACCAGCGCGTTTGCTTTTCGGCCTCGCCGATTCGCCATGACTCGCAGCGCGAGCTAGACACTGGCATTGTCGCCGCCCTCTGGTTGACTCGAGACGAACTGGCCCGGCAACCAGAACGTTGGCGCAGCGAGCTGATTCTTCGCTGTATTGATGACTACCTGACAGGCCCGACCCACGACCTCGCAGTCATCCGTGACTGATCGACCTTAACCGCTGGCTATGCCGGCCTGTTAGAATTGATGTTTTGCAGTTAATCCTGAGTCTTTATGCCTGATTCACCGCTCATTGCCCCTGAAAACCTGCGCGTCATCGTCGGCATGTCCGGCGGCGTCGACTCCTCGGTTTCCGCCCTGCTTTTGCTTGAACAGGGATACCAGGTCGAAGGCCTGTTCATGAAGAACTGGGAAGAAGATGACGGCACCGAGTACTGCACTGCGCGGGAAGATCTCGCTGACGCTCAGGCCGTCTGTGACCGGATCGGCATCAAACTGCATACAGCGAACTTTGCCGCCGAGTATTGGGACAACGTGTTCGAGCACTTTTTGGCTGAATACAAAGCCGGAAGGACGCCGAACCCGGACATTCTTTGCAACCGCGAGATCAAGTTCAAGGCGTTTCTTGATTATGCCCTGGCGCTCGGCGCCGACCTGATTGCCACCGGACATTACGTGCGACGCCGCGACATTGATGGGCGCAGCGAGTTGCTCAAGGGCCTAGACCCGAACAAGGATCAAAGCTATTTCCTTCATGCTGTTGGCGGCGAGCAGCTGGGCAAGACACTGTTTCCGGTAGGCGAGCTAGAAAAGCCCGCAGTCCGGGCAGTTGCCGAAAAACACGGCTTGGCGACGGCAAAGAAGAAGGACTCGACAGGAATCTGCTTCATTGGCGAACGCCGGTTCAGCGATTTTCTCAAGCAGTATCTGCCTGCTCAGCCGGGCGACATCGAGACGATTGAAGGCGAGATCATTGAGCGCCATCACGGCCTCATGTATCACACCATTGGCCAGCGACAGGGTTTGGGAATTGGCGGCCTTAAGGATGCCAGCGACGAGCCCTGGTATGTTTTGAACAAAGACCTTGAACGCAACGTGCTGGTAGTAGGACAAGGCAATGATCACCCCTGGCTGTTTTCCCGCGCCCTACTGGTGTCGGAAATTTTCTGGGTCAATCCGATCGACGTGTCCACACCCTTGCGACTCTCAGCCAAGGTTCGCTACCGCCAAAGCGACCAGACCTGCACGCTGGAGCACACCGATAACGGCTATCGTGCGGTCTTCGAGGAGCCGCAACGCGCGGTAACGCCTGGCCAGTCCGTGGTGTTCTATGACGGCGAGGTCTGCCTCGGTGGCGGCGTGATCGAAACTGCAGAGCCCTGGTTCGCTGGAGCCCGCCCATGACGCCGCGACAGGAACAGCTCGTTGCCCTCGGCGCTGTATTCGAAGCTGCGGCACTGGTTGATCGAATAGCCCGAACCGGCCAGGTACCAAACGCTGCCTTGGCAAACCTGCTAGGCAGCCTATTGGTTCGAGAAGACAAGCCTGCCCTGGAAATCTATGGCGGCGATGACTTGAACCTTCGGGAGGGCTATCGAGCCCTGGTCGGCGCACTGGAACGAGACACCAGCAGTCTGCAACGCGAGCCGCTGCGCTATGCGCTGGCGATGATAGGCCTGGAACGGCAACTGGATAAACGTAGAGACCTGTTAGAGGTGATCGGCAGTCGCCTGGACCAGATACAGCAGCAGGCCGACCACTTTGGTCTGACGCACGAAAATGTGATCGCCTCATTTGGTGGACTGTACCAAGACACACTTAGCACCTTTCGCCAGCGTATTCAGGTCCAAGGCGATATGCGCCACCTTCAGCAGAGCGACAACGCCGCCAAGATCCGCGCGCTTCTGCTGGCAGGCATACGTTCGGCGCGGCTCTGGCGCCAGCTTGGCGGGCACCGGTGGCAGATGGTATTCAGCCGGCGCAAGTTGCTCGACGAGCTCTACCCTATGCTCCGCTCGGAATAAGCCGCGACAGGTGGCTCGACAAGCAATGTCGCCACTGCAGCAGTCTACCCTTCGCTTTCATGTATAATCTGCGCCCTCTTTTCGTTGCTCGACTGTCCGAGAATGCCCTTTATGCAGCTTTCCTCGCTCACCGCGGTTTCCCCTGTCGATGGCCGCTACGCCGGCAAAACCAGCGCCCTGCGCCCCATTTTCAGTGAGTTCGGTTTGATTCGCTGCCGTGTCCAGGTTGAAGTTCGCTGGTTGCAGCGATTGGCGGCGCATGCCGGCATTCCTGAAGTGGCGCCCTTCTCGGACGAGGCCAATGCCCTTCTTGATCAGCTTGCCGAGAACTTTCAAGTCGAGCACGCCGAACGCGTCAAGGAATTCGAACGCACGACCAATCACGACGTGAAAGCTGTGGAATATCTCCTCAAGGAGCAAGCCAAGCAGCTGCCTGAACTGGCCAAGGTCAACGAGTTCATCCATTTCGCCTGCACCAGTGAGGACATCAATAACCTGTCCCACGGACTGATGCTGCGCGAAGGCCGGGACGAGGTGTTGTTGCCGCTGATGCGCCAGCTGGCGGATGCAATCCGCAGTCTGGCCATCGCCCACGCCGATGTGCCGATGCTCTCCCGCACGCACGGCCAGCCGGCGTCGCCCACCACGCTGGGCAAGGAGCTGGCAAATGTGGTTTATCGTCTCGAACGCCAGATTGCACAGGTGGCGGCAGTACCACTGCTCGGCAAGATCAATGGCGCCGTCGGTAACTACAATGCCCACCTCTCAGCCTATCCCGACGTTGACTGGGAAGCTAACGCACGTGAATTCATCGAAAACGATCTTGGTCTTTCCTGGAACCCGTACACGACTCAGATCGAACCGCACGACTACATTGCTGAGCTGTTCGATGCAGTAGCACGTTTCAATACGATCCTCATCGACTTCGACCGCGACATCTGGGGCTACATCTCGTTGGGTTATTTCAAGCAGCGCACTGTCGCTGGCGAAATCGGCTCTTCGACCATGCCTCACAAGGTCAACCCGATCGACTTCGAAAACTCCGAAGGCAACCTCGGCATTGCTAATGCACTGCTCAGCCACTTGGCGAGCAAGTTGCCTATCTCGCGCTGGCAGCGGGACCTGACCGACTCCACCGTACTGCGCAATCTGGGTGTTGGTTTCGCTCACAGCATCATTGCGTACGAAGCCAGCCTCAAAGGTATCGGCAAACTGGAGCTCAACGAAGCGCGCATTGCCGAAGACCTCGACGCGTGCTGGGAAGTACTGGCCGAGCCGATCCAGACCGTCATGCGTCGGTATGCCATCGAAAACCCCTACGAGAAACTCAAGGAATTGACCCGAGGCAAAGGCATCAGCCCCGAGGCGCTGCAGACTTTCATCGAAGGACTGGATATGCCGGCCGAAGCCAAGCAGGAGCTGCGCAAACTGACTCCGGCCGCCTACATCGGCAACGCGGCCGAACAGGCCAAGCGGATCTGAGCGACCCATTTTTTGCACGCCCGGCTGTGCCGGGCGTTTTTATTTGCGGCTCTTGATAGAGCAAGGTACCTGGCATGACTTCCGACACCCCTTTGCAAATCCTCGGCGGGATCAGCGCGCGCGAGTTTCTTCGTGACTACTGGCAGAAAAAACCCCTACTGGTCCGCCAGGCCATTCCTGGGTTTGAAAGCCCGGTGTCTCCGGACGAATTGGCTGGTCTTTCGCTGGAAGAAGAAGTCGAGTCGCGCCTGGTCATCGAGCATGGCGACACGCCGTGGGAACTCCGCCGAGGACCGTTCAGCGAGGACACCTATCAGAACCTGCCAGAACGAGACTGGACTCTGCTCGTACAGGCCGTCGATCAGCTAGTGCCGGAAGTCGCCGAGCTGATCGAGCATTTTCGTTTCCTGCCAAACTGGCGAATCGACGACGTAATGGTCAGCTTCGCCGCGCCGGGCGGTGGAGTGGGTCCGCATTTCGACAATTACGACGTTTTCCTGCTACAGGCCCATGGACAGCGGCGCTGGCGCGTAGGACAGATGTGCGACAGCGAGAGCGCAATGCTCAAGCATGCCGACCTGCGCATACTTGCGGATTTTCAAGGCACTGACGAATGGGTTCTCGAGCCAGGCGACATGCTTTATCTGCCACCGAGACTGGCTCATTTCGGCACCGCCGAAGACGCATGTATGACCTACTCGCTGGGTTTCAGAGCACCCAGCGCAGCGGAGGTCCTAACCCACTTCACCGACTTCCTAGCGCAGTTTTTGCCTGATGAAGAACGTTACAGTGATGCAGACCTCCTCCCGATCGAAGACCCACACCAGATCCAGAGCGATGCGCTGGATCGCTTGCGAGCGATGCTCGCCGAGCATATGGGTGACGAGCGCTTGCTGCTCACCTGGTTCGGGCAGTTCATGACCGAGCCGCGCTATCCAGAGCGAGTACAGGGTCCGGAGATCGACGAACAGGCGATGCTGGCAGCGCTTGAGGATGGCGCCATACTGGTCCGCAACCTGAGTGCACGGCTGGCCTGGAGCGAGGTGGACATCGGCCTGTTGCTGTTTGCCAGCGGCCAGAGCCGACTGCTGCCAGGGCACCTGAAAGAGCTATTGAAGTTGATTTGTTCCGCCGACGCGCTCCATGCAGAAAACCTCGCTGGGTGGCTGAGCGATGAGGATGGGCGTAATCTCATGCTGCAACTGGTCAAACAGGGAAGTCTGGAGTTTGCTGATGAGTGACATAGAAGTTCGCATCGCCGACTGGCAGCAGGACAACGCCGACCTACGCCGGATTCGGGAGACTGTGTTCATTGCTGAGCAATCGGTACCGCCCGAATTGGAATGGGATTCGGATGATGCTGAGGCCGTGCATTTCCTAGCTCTGGAAAGCGGCTATCCGATCGGTACCGCCCGATTACTCAATGACGGACACATTGGTCGCGTTTCGGTATTGCGCGACTGGCGAGGCATGAACGTCGGCGGCGCGCTGATGAAAGCGGTTATTGACGAGGCCGAGCGGCGCGGCCTTAATGAACAGCGACTTACCGCCCAAGTACACGCCACGTCGTTCTATGAGCGTCTTGGCTTTAAAGTCGTCAGCGAAGAGTTTCTCGAGGCCGGCCTCCCCCACGTCGATATGCTACGAAAGAGCCACTAGCCATATGGCGCATGACGACCCGGATCACTCTGTCAGTAAAGACGCCCCGTCGATGATCGAGTTCCAGTCACCGGGTCGTTTCCAGATTGACAACCCAGCGGCAACGCCAACACCGCTTCCAGAATGGAGCGCAGCGCCGTTTTCGCTAGGTGTCGATACAACAATTCAGCCATTCCATGACATGACTGGAGCACGTGAGCACGCGCTTTCGCTGATAGAGCAAGTCAGGCGCAACCTGAGCATCTACACACCAGATCTGGAACCCTGGTTGTACAACCACAGCAGCATTCAAATGTCATGCTCGCGGTTTTTGCGGGCGCATCCACGCAATCGCCTGCGTATCCTGGTGGGTGACTCGTCTCGCGCAGTCATCGAAGGGCACCGCTTGGTCACCCTCAGTCGCAGGTTAACCAGCAACTGCCGCATTCGCAGCGCTCATCCGGATTATCCAATACAAGCCTCCGCATTTCTTATAGCCGATGAATGCGGCGTGCTGATTCGACCGAACGCTGATCAATTCTCTGGTCATGCGTTATACCGGGACCCAGGGCGTGCTCGCCAACAGCAAAGGCTATTCGATGCCGCCTGGGACCGTAGTCTCCCTGATCCCGATATGCGGAGTTTTCTATTATGACTCGTAACGTTCTCGTTGCCTGCCTGTTGATCATTAGCTCGACGCTGCAGGCCGCGACAGAGGTCATTCCTCTGGATTTCCGCATGGCTGAAGACGTCCTACCGATTGCTCAATCAGTGGTAGGTGATCAAGGCAAGGTCAACGCATATGGTAACCAGCTGATCGTAAATGCACCGCCTGCTGTAATCACTGAATTGCGCGAGGTGCTGACCAGGCTCGATACCGAACCCCGCAGATTGCTCATCAGTGTCGATACGCAAAACACGGCTACAGGCAGCGAAAGCGGCTACCGCATCGACGGCGCTACGCGCATCGGTGACGTCGAGATCCAGAGCGGACGCGGCGAGAACAGAGGTCGGGACCAGGTGCGGATAATTCGTCACAGCACCAATAGCCAAGGTGGCGGCGTTCAACAAGTCCAAGCCACCGAGGGCTATCCAGCGCTGATTCAGATAGGTCAAAGCGTCCCAATCAACACCACGGGGAGCGATGGATACGGGCAGATCTATCAGCAAACGCAGTATCGGGATGTAACTCGGGGCTTTTATGCCACCGCTACGGTCCAAGGCGACCGGGTGCAAGTGACTATCAGCAGCCATAACGACCGCATGAGCTATTCTCAGCCAGGCGCGATCAATATCCAGCAAACCGAAACTCGAGTGAGCGGGCGGCTTGGGGAATGGATTGAGCTCGGTGGCGTCGACGAATCTACAAGCTCTAGCGAGAGCGGCCTGGCACGCAGATATTCCACCGGCGGTCGCCAAGACCTATCGCTACGACTCAAAGTAGACACGCTAAATTAAAAAGGTTCAGCGGCGAAACACTACTAAGTTAAAAAATGTAGTGCCTACTAAAGTTCACTACAAAACATTTGACGAACACTTTTCGCCAGCGCATTATGGCTCCGCTCCCGCTAACCAGGGGCCCTGAAGAGGGTCTCCGGATCGCACTCAGCCAACCAGCAGAGGCGTTCCGTGACTGTACTGCCCACAAGGCGGACTGACGAGGTTGCGACTGGAACGAGTCGTCCTGAGGGACGGGGAAGCGATTAACGCATCAGCTCGAGACATCAGTATGCTGACTCACTCAACGGCCCACGCGTCGCTGTGTGCAGGAATGCCACGATCATTCCACAGCTAACCGAATTCTCTTGCGGTCGTAACTGCATACCCTCCTCTCCTTGGTTCAATCCTCGTCTCGGTCGATATTTCGACGCTCTGCCGCGTGTTGCCCGCATCATCAGCGCAAACACGCAGGTTTCAGTGGGAAAAGTCGGTGCTCAACCAAACACGAATCTCTTTGAAGGATTGACCATGTCCGCTTATCAAAACGACATCAAAGCCGTTGCCGCTCTGAAAGAAGCAGCTGGAAGCAGCTGGAGCGCGATTAACCCTGAATCCGTAGCTCGCATGCGCGCTCAGAACCGATTCAAGACCGGTCTGGAAATTGCGCAGTACACTGCCGACATCATGCGCAAGGACATGGCCGAGTACGACGCCGACACGTCCGCCTACACGCAGTCCCTCGGCTGCTGGCACGGCTTCATCGGTCAGCAGAAGCTGATCTCCATCAAGAAGCACCTGAAGACTACCAACAAGCGTTACCTCTACCTGTCCGGCTGGATGGTTGCTGCTCTGCGCTCCGAGTTCGGCCCGCTGCCGGACCAGTCCATGCATGAGAAGACTGCCGTATCCGACCTGATCGAAGAGCTGTACACCTTCCTGCGTCAGGCTGACAGCCGCGAGCTGGACCTGCTGTTCACCGCGCTGGACGCTGCTCGTGAAGCTGGCGACAACGCCAAAGCTGCCGAAATTCAGAATCAGATCGATAACTACGAAACCCATATCGTACCGATCATCGCCGACATCGATGCTGGCTTCGGTAACCCGGAAGCCACTTACCTGCTGGCCAAGCGCATGATCGAAGCAGGCGCTTGCTGCATCCAGATCGAAAACCAGGTTTCCGACGAGAAGCAGTGCGGCCACCAGGACGGCAAAGTAACCGTTCCTCACGCCGACTTCCTGGCCAAGATCGCCGCCGTCCGCTATGCATTCCTCGAGCTGGGCATCGACAACGGCGTTATCGTTGCGCGTACCGACTCCCTGGGTGCCGGCCTGACCAAGCAGATCGCAGTGACCAAAGAGCCTGGTGACCTGGGCGACCTGTACAACTCCTTCCTGGATTGTGAAGAGGTCTCCGCTGCCGATCTGAACAACGGTGACGTGGTTCTGAACCGCGAAGGCAAGCTGCTGCGTCCTAAGCGCCTGCCGAGCAACCTGTTCCAGTTCCGCAAAGGCACCGGCGAAGCCCGCTGCGTCCTCGACTGCATCACCTCGCTGCAAAACGGCGCCGACCTGCTGTGGATCGAAACCGAGAAGCCTCATGTTGGCCAGATTGCAGCCATGGTTGACGAGATCCGTAAAGAGATCCCGAACGCCAAGCTGGTCTACAACAATAGCCCGTCGTTCAACTGGACCCTCAACTTCCGCCAGCAGGTGTTCGATGCATTCGTTGCCGAAGGCAAAGATGTTTCAGCCTACGATCGCGCCAAACTGATGAGCGTCGAGTACGACGAAACCGAACTGGCTCAAGTTGCCGACGAGAAGATCCGTACCTTCCAGAAGGATGGCTCCGCTCACGCCGGTATCTTCCACCACCTGATCACCCTGCCGACCTACCACACCGCCGCACTGTCGACCGACAATCTGGCAAAAGGGTACTTCGCAGATCAGGGCATGCTGGCCTACGTCAAAGGTGTACAGCGTCAAGAGCTGCGTCAGGGTATCGCCTGCGTCAAGCACCAGAACATGGCTGGCTCCGACATCGGCGACAACCACAAGGAGTACTTCGCTGGCGAAGCGGCTCTGAAAGCGAGCGGTAAAGACAACACCATGAACCAGTTCCACTAAAAGCTGGATCTGACCCAGACGCCGTCTGGATCAATGGTCTGCAGATGCCTTGGCATCTGCCTAAAGGCTGCCCCTTAAAAGGGGCAGCCTTTTTGTTTGTGCAAGCGCTGCAATCTAGGCATGGGCATCACCTCAGTCGCCACGCGAGCTCCTCTACTTTGACATCCCCTAGCATTACGCTGCAGAGCAGCTGCAGATGCTCGGGAATATCCGTTCTGGATCGAAACTTGTGAGCGGGCTGCGGCCGCCCAATAAGGAATACTGTGCAGGCATACTCCCAACCTGCCGAACGCTTGGTTCATAGCGGTATGGCGCTAGCAAACTCCCCTGAGGCAGCAGAGTGACGCACCTGGCATCTACCTCTGAGCATCATGCCACTAGCAAGCAAAGAGGCGGACTTCCATACATCGGAGCAATGCTTGTGGCGGCTGGGAGAAGGAACTGTGAGGAACAGATACACGCCGAACGCCCGTGACGCGGGCGGCAGCCCTCAGGGTTATCGAGATGTGCGCCTTTCAGATAGCGCCTAGGGGCGATGGGTGCTGACGCTACTCACGTAGCACTTCCAAATAACAAGGCGCTCACGATTGACATAACCGCGTGGCGACAGAAGCAAAAAACCCGATGCCAGAGTCTGGCATCGGGTTTTTTATAGCTAGAAGGCACCTAAGACTTGCCAGGCGCCGGCTGAGCTAGCGAAACAAGATCATTAACGAACCTGTGCTTCGACTTCTGCTTCCACGCGACGGTTAATCTGACGCCCTTCTTCAGTGCTGTTGTCAGCAACCGGGCGGGTTTCACCGTAACCGACGGAATCGACACGCTGGCTCTCAACGCCGTACTGGTTAACCAGTACTTCGCGAACGGCCTGGGCACGACGCTCGGACAACCGCTGGTTGTACTGATCGGTACCCACCGAGTCAGTATGACCCTCAACGGTAGTGTTGGTCTGAGGATACTGCTGCATGAAATCAGCCAGGTTCTTGATGTCGTTATAGCTTTCTTCGCGAACACGCGCCTTGTCAAAATCGAATTTGACGTCCAGCTCGACGCGGACCAGTTCCGGCTCTGGCTCTGGCTCGTTGTCGACCATAGGTGCTGGCGCTGGAGCTGGGGTCGGTTCGACCTGTGCAACCTGCTGCTGAGCACCACCACCGAAGTTCAGGCCAACGCCTACGCCAGCCATCCACTCGGCTTCGTCCGCGTCGATGTTGTACATGCCGTCAACACTTGCCTTGGCAAAGAAGTTTTCGGTGAAGTAGTACTTCACGCCAGTACCGACATTGGCAAAGGTGCTGTGATCACGACCGCCACGCGCGGCTTGACCGATGCTCTGGTGAGCTGCCCCGGCAGAAACATAGGGACGCAGACCGACACCTGGCTGACCGAAGTGATAGGTAGCATCAAGGGAAGTCAGGCTGCCTTTGATGTCCTTATGACCGCCCGCGCCAACAGGGTCTTGGGACGTCAAGTCATGGTATTCGCCATATGACAAACCAAGCGAAACGTCATCAGTCAGGAAATAGCTAGCGCCAGCCCCGTACAGTTCGCCGTCACGCTGCACATCGCGCGAGCTATCGGTGAAATAATGCTTACCGAATGCCTCCACCTCTACGGCACCTTGGCCTTGGGCCAGCGCGCTAATAGAAGTGGCGGCAACCAAAGAGCCAATTACAACGCCTAAGGTGTTTTTAAGCTTCATCCGTAAATCCCCATCTGGTGGTGAGTATCAGAACAATCTAAGGAAACCGGCTAACTGCAAGCCCAAGCTGTTCGCTAACAATAGGACAGCTTAATGCCATTAAGTTTCAGCGACTCCCGAGAATTTTTCGCGCAATTTATCAAGCGCTCGTTTGTAACGCATCTTCGTTGCGCTTAGCCCCATGTGCATGATGTCGGCAATTTCCTGAAACTCCAGCTCCGCGACAAAACGCAAAACAAGAATCTCCCGATCAATCTGATTCACATGAACGAGCCACTTGTCTAGCTCGGGCCTTTGTTCAACGCTGGGAGCCTTTTCGTCGGATGCTTCCTCGACAGGATCAAGGCTCAATGCATCAAGTAAACGCCGCTTGCGACGCTCCTTTCGGTATTGGGTAATGCACTCGTTATAAGTGATGCTATATAGCCATGTTTTAAACTTCGATTTACCTTCGAAGTTCTTCAAGCCATATAAAACCTTAAGCATCACTTCCTGACAGACGTCATCTGCGTCTCGGTCGTTTCCCAAATACCGCGCACATACATTGAAGAGCGTGCGTTGATAACGGCGCATTAACTCTTCATAGGCGCGTGTTATATGAAACAGCTCGGCATGGGCACGCTGCACCAGCTCCTCATCGGAGAGCTGGCGGGGGTCGTAGCTCATGGTCGGCGGTTGGGCTTTAGTCAAGACGCTTCGAACCGGCAATAATCGTGGCGGCCGTTTGCGGTAACCCGCAAAAGAGGCGGCGCACTTTAACAGAATACCGGGCCTAACGGCTGCCTACGCGCTGCTCAAGCAGCACTCTATTTGCAACCGAGATCAGCTCGCCCTCATCAGTGAGCAGCAAGGTTTTCGCTGTCCCGATCTCTTCAATCGAACCCTCCAGCTCTTCGATGCGCACCCTTTGGCCAACCTCGTATAGTTCACGCACGTAGATGCCAGCGAGAATCTGACTCACCAGCTCTCGGCTGCCAAGGCCGAAAGCCAGCGCAACAGCCAACCCAATGGATATCAGCGCGATGGCAATAACGTAGTTGAGCAGCTCGGTCTTTACCTCGAGCTGACCGATTGCCACCGAGATGATGATGATGATCACCAAGCCTTGCGCAATCCGCCCGAGCCCAGCGGAGTACTCAAGGCCGACGCTCTCCGCAGCTCCTCTCACCAGCCCATTCACCAGCTGCGCCAGCAGTATGCCAACCAACAGAATCAGCCCCGCGCCAAAAACCTTAGGCACATAAAGCGCGAGCATATCGAGTGTTGCCGAAACGCGGGCGAGGCCCAGGGATTCTGCAGCCGACACCAAGAAGATCAGCAACACAAACCAATAGACAATCTTGCCGAGCAACACCGAAATCGGCATGCGAATACCTGCACGCCCAAGCAGCTTTGTCGCCCCGGTCCCGGCAACCAACCGGTCCAGTCCTATTTTGGCCAGGACCTTCGACAGCAGCGTGTCCAAAAGCTTGGCAACCACAAAACCGATGGCTACGAGCAACAACGCCCCGAACAAGCGCGGGATGAATGCAGCGACGGGTTGCCAAAGAGCGCTCATAGCACCCAGAAAGCTCTGGCTCCAGGGATCAAGTTCCATGATCAATCGGCCTTATTGAAAGATGTACGGGAATCGGAATGACGACGAGTAACAGCCGAGGTGTGCGGAGCGCCGCTATTGAAGGCGATCATAACGCCCTGCAGCCAGTGGCCAATCAGGCCAAACAGGTCGCCAGCACCCACCTGTCGATTAGCTGTTTTCAGAACACGATCCAGACGGGCGTCATCGTGACGCTCCGGCTGCGTATTGAGCATGTCCCGCAGGGATTCTTCAAAGGGGTCGTGCATGGTATACCTCGACAACAGTGTGACTCTGACGGCGCAGCCCTATGAGTAGTCACATCACACCCATTTCAGCCGGCGAAAAATCCACCACTGAAAAAACGCAACCGCACCAATGAGCACACAGGCTATTGCGAACCCGTAAGGGTTTTCGGAGCCAGGGATGCCGCCGACATTGATCCCGAGCAATCCCGTAAGAAAACTCATCGGCAGGAAAAAGCCGGTAATGATGCCGAGCAGGTACATGGTTCTGTTCATTCGCTCGCGCATTCGCCTTTCTTCGGCTTCAAGCACTAGATTGACGCGCTCACGAACCAGCTCCAGCTCTTCCAGATAACGAATCAACCGGTTACTAAGCTCATTCCAGTAGTCCGTATCGTCGTCGACAAACCACGGCAGTCGATTGCGTGTCAGCTGCGCATAGATTTCGCGCTGCGGTAGCAAGAAACGGCGCAGACCAGCCGCCTGGCGCCGCAATGACAACATCTTGTCTTGTGGCGGCGTGTACCGTTCATCCGTCTCGACTCTGTCCTCTTCTGCATCCAGTTTTTCGGTCAGGACGGCGACGAGTTGGTCAACCCGATCGGTGAGTGCGTCGGCCAGGCTCAGCAATACTTCGGACGCTGTTTTCGGACCAACTCCAGTTTCCAGTTGATGAAGCACCACCTCGGTCGAGCGCAGCGGTCGCAGGCGCAGCGAAATCACTCTGCGCGCATCGGCAAAAACACGTAGTGAAACCATGTCCTCAGGCTCGGCGTCGGGGTTCAGGTTCACGCCTCGCAGGAACAACAGCAACTCGTCGTCGGGCAGCGAAAGCAAACGCGGACGAGTATTTTCTTCCAACAATACGTCGCAGGCGAACGCACTCAACCCGCTGCGGTTACGCAGCCAAGCCTGTGCTTGTGCCTGACTTCGATCCCAATGGAGCCACAGGCTTTCATGCTCAGCCAATTCCAGACTGGAGATGTCCGCATAGGCAATCCTGCGTGCACCACCTTGCCCGTTTAACACAAGGGCATGCAGAAGCCCTGTACGCCCTAGTTCATCGAGCAACGGTCCTGCCTCCTACAGATCGCAAAAAAGCCCGGCATTGCCGGGCTTGATCAACCGACGGCCGATGCTCAATCAGGCATCTTGAGCTCTTCGGGCGAAACGATAATACCGTTGTTGTCGGCATACACGTATTCACCAGGGCGGAAAGTAACCCCGCAAAACGTCACCGGAACATTGAGGTCGCCGATGCCGCGCTTGTCGGTTTTCATCGGATGGGTAGCCAAGGCCTGAACGCCCAATTCCGTCTGCGCAATCACGTCGACATCACGTATGCAACCATAGATGACCAGACCTTCCCAGCCATTGCGCGCCGCCTTTTCGGCAAGCATGTCACCAAGCAATGCGCGGCGCAGCGAGCCGCCACCATCAACTACCAGCACCTTGCCAGTACCGTCGAGATCCACCTGCTCCTTGACCAACGAATTGTCTTCGAAGCATTTGATGGTGACGATTTGACCGCCGAAGGAGTCGCGGCCACCGAAATTACTGAACATCGGCTCAACCACCTGCACCAACTCGGGGTAGGCATCGCAGAGATCAGGGGTGATGTATTGCATGGTAAGTTTCCTTATTCTTGAAACGCGTCCGGCGTTGGACGTAAACATCCACCATGGACAAGCAGTTCGGTCACCAATCTCTATAATCGAGTCCCGCAGCAATCGCTACAACAGTGCTGGCAAAGCCTCGCCTAACGCGACAGCGGTAGACGGCTGAGATTATGACGCGATGGAGATCAAGCAGAAGGACGACAATCGCCCTTCTGCCGTTCTGCTGCGTTTATTTGATTTCGGCGTCCGCCAGGAAGAACCAGGTATCGAGTACGGAATCCGGGTTCAGCGATACGCTTTCAATGCCCTGCTCCATCAGCCATTTGGCCAGATCAGGGTGATCGGAAGGACCCTGACCACAGATGCCGATGTACTTGCCCGCTTTATTACAAGCTTCGATCGCGTTCGCCAGCAGCTTCTTGACGGCCGGGTTACGCTCATCGAACAGATGAGCAATGATTCCGGAGTCACGGTCCAGACCAAGCGTAAGCTGGGTCATGTCGTTTGAGCCAATGGAGAAGCCGTCAAAGAACTCGAGGAATTCATCGGCCAACAACGCGTTGGACGGCAGCTCGCACATCATGATGATGCGCAGCCCGTTCTCGCCACGCTTGAGACCGAACTGTCCCAGGATGTCGATAACCTGGGACGCTTCGCCCAAGGTGCGCACGAAAGGCACCATCAGCTCGACGTTGGTCAGTCCCATCACGTCACGAACCTTGCGCATCGCACGGCATTCGAGCTCGAAGCAGTCGCGGAAGGATTCGCTAATGTAACGCGATGCGCCGCGGAAGCCGAGCATCGGATTTTCTTCTTCCGGCTCGTAGAGCTTGCCACCGATCAGATTGGCGTATTCGTTCGACTTGAAATCAGACAGCCGCACGATGACTTTTTTCGGCCAGAACGCAGCCGCCAGGGTGCTGACGCCCTCGACCAACTTCTCGACGTAGAAGTCGACCGGGTCGCCGTAGCCGGCAATGCGCTTCTCGACACTGCTCTTCACATCAGCCGGCAAGCCATCGAAGTTGAGCAGCGCCTTGGGGTGGACACCAATCATTCGGTTGATAATGAATTCGAGACGCGCCAGACCAACGCCTTCATTGGGCAGCTGGGCGAAATCAAACGCACGGTCCGGGTTACCGACGTTCATCATGATCTTGAACGGCAGTTCCGGCATGGCGTCGATAGAGTTCTGACGGATATCGAAGCCCAGCTCGCCCTCAAAGATCAGGCCGGTGTCGCCCTCGGCACAGGTGACGGTGACCCGCTGGCCGTCCTGCAGCAACTCGGTGGCGTTACCGCAACCGACCACTGCAGGGATACCCAACTCGCGAGCGATAATGGCCGCGTGGCAGGTGCGACCACCGCGGTTAGTGACAATGGCGCTGGCGCGCTTCATCACCGGCTCCCAGTCAGGGTCGGTCATGTCGGAAACCAGCACATCGCCCGGCTGAACCTTGTCCATCTCGGAAACGTTGTGAATGATCTTTACCGGACCGGCACCAATACGCTGACCGATGGCACGGCCTTCGACCAGCACCTTGCCTTTCTCCTTCAGCAGGTAACGTTCCATGACGTTACCGCTGCTGCGGCTCTTAACTGTTTCAGGGCGCGCCTGGACGATGTACAGCTGATTGTCATCACCATCTTTTGCCCACTCGATGTCCATCGGGCGACCATAATGCTTCTCGATGGTCATCGCCTGACGGGCGAGATTAGCCACTTCCTCATCGGTCAGGCAGAAGCGCATGCGGTCAGCCTGGTCAACCTCGACGGTCTTGACCGACTTGCCGGCACTCGCCTCTTCCCCGTAGACCATCTTGATAGCCTTGCTGCCGAGATTGCGGCGCAGGATGGCTGGGCGGCCGGCTTCGAGGGTGTGCTTGTGTACGTAGAACTCATCTGGGTTGACCGCACCCTGGACAACCGTCTCGCCGAGGCCATAAGCACCGGTGATGAACACGACGTCGCGAAATCCTGACTCAGTGTCCAGCGTAAACATCACGCCTGCAGTGCCGGTCTCGGAGCGAACCATGCGCTGAACACCCGCTGACAGCGCGACCAACTTGTGGTCGAAGCCCTGATGGACACGGTATGCGATTGCACGGTCGTTGAAGAGGGAGGCGAAGACCTCCTTGGCAGCACGAATAACGTTGTCGACGCCACGGATGTTAAGGAAGGTTTCCTGCTGTCCGGCGAACGAAGCGTCCGGCAGGTCCTCTGCAGTCGCCGAAGAGCGAACTGCAACCGCCATGTGCTCATTGCCACCGGCCATTTCAGCAAATGCGGTTCGGATGTCGGCATCTAGCTTGGGAGGAAATTGCGCCTCCATGACCCAGCCGCGAATCTGCGCGCCGGCTTTGGCAAGCGCGTTGACGTCGTCCACGTCCAGCGCATCGAGAAGCTCATGGATTTGCTCGTTAAGACCGCTAAGCTCCATGAAATCACGATAGGCCTCGGCGGTAGTGGCGAAACCACCAGGTACCGAAACACCTGCACCTGCCAGGTTGCTGATCATCTCGCCGAGGGAGGCGTTCTTGCCCCCTACACGCTCAACATCATGATTGCCGAGCTTATCGAGGGAAACTACGTACTCTACCAAGGTGATCTCTCCACGTTGTGTTGGAAACTCGGTTCGTGCCCATCCGCAGCACGGTGGCCTGGCCCTGCAAAATAAGTAACAATGCCTGCCAATCGAGGCTCGGCGAAGGGGCCTACTATAGCTGAGAACCGTTCTTGACTTAAGGTCCCAAGCGCAATGAAACGAACTGCATTTTTCATATCCGACGGTACCGGGATTACGGCCGAAACGCTCGGCCAAAGCCTACTGGCACAGTTCGAAACCATTACTTTCACAAAGCTCACGCGGCCATATATCGATACGGCTGAAAAAGCGCGGGCAATGGTACAGCAAATCAATAAGGCGGCGGACAGCGACGGCGCCCGACCGATCATATTCGATACGCTGGTAAACCAGGAGATACGTGACATCCTGGCTGAGTCCAATGGATTCATGATCGACATTTTTTCATCCTTCCTTGCCCCGCTGGAACATGAACTGATGTCACGTTCTTCCTATTCCGTCGGCAAATCCCATTCGATCAGCCATAACGCCAACTACATGGAGCGAATTGACGCTGTCAATTTCGCTCTGGACAACGATGACGGTGCCCGCACGCACTACTATGACAAGGCCGATCTTATTTTGGTCGGCGTCTCCAGGTGCGGCAAAACGCCCACCTGCTTGTACATGGCAATGCAGTACGGCATCCGGGCCGCCAACTATCCGCTGACCGAAGACGACATGGAGCGCCTGCAACTTCCTGCCGCCCTCAAGACCCACCGCGACAAGCTGTTCGGTTTGACCATTGACCCTGACCGTTTGACCGCCATTCGCAACGAGCGCAAACCCAACAGCCGCTATGCCAGTTACGCCCAATGCGAGTTCGAAGTTCGCGAGGTCGAGAACTTATTCCGTCGCGAGAACATCAACTACATCAACTCGACCCATTTCTCGGTGGAAGAAATATCCGCCAAGATTCTTGTCGAGAAAGGCGTGGAACGCCGGCTCAAATAGCTGCCGTTTTGCTAGACAACAAAAAGTCCGCTTTGTGCGGACTTTTTTGTTATTCAGCTCCAACCGAATCCGGTTCCGTCGCAAATCAGTCGTCGAGTGTCGTTATATCGTCAGAAGGTTTCGCCGGGCACACACACACACCCCTCCATCAATATTCGAGCGCTGCGGCTCATGATCGCTTTGGTTACGGTCCACTGACCGTCGACCTGTTTTGCCTCTGCGCCGACACGTAGCGAGCCGGACGGATGGCCGAAGCGCACCGCCTGAGGCTCGCCGCCACCAGCAGCCAGATTGACCAGCGTACCCGGGACCGCAGCTGCAGTACCAATGGCCACCGCGCACGTACCCATCATCGCGTGATGCAGCTTGCCCATCGACAGAGCGCGGACGAGAAGGTCCACTTCGGTCGCATCAATGGTTTTTCCGCTTGAGGTTCGATACGTTTTAGGCGGCGAGACAAAGGCTACCTTCGGCGTGTGCTGACGGGCCAGCGCCTCGTCCGCGGTCTTGATCAAGCCCATGCGCAACGCACCGGCCACACGAATCGACTCCAGACGAGACAGAGCGTCCGGATTGCCGTTGATGTCCTCACGCAGCTCGGTGCCTTGGTATCCAATATCCTCGGCGTTGACGAACACCGTTGGGATGCCGGCGCTGATCATGGTTGCCTTCAGCGTACCTAGGTCGGGAACTTGCAGATCGTCGATCAGGTTGCCGGTTGGAAACATCGAACCACCCTCCTCGCCGTCATCAGACGGATCGAGGAATTCGAGCACGATCTCGGCAGCGGGAAAGGTCACGCCGTCCAACTCGAAATCACCGGTCTCCTGCACCTGGCCGTTGGTGACCGGCACGTGGGCGATGATGGTTTTGCCTATGTTGGCCTGCCAGATCCGAACCACGCAGGTGCCGTTTTTCGGAATGCGCTCGGCGTCCACTAAACCGGCATGCAGCGCGAACGCACCGGCGCCGGTTGAAAGGTTGCCGCAGTTGCCACTCCAATCGACAAAGGGCTTATCGATCGACACCTGTCCATAGAGGTACTCGACGTCGTGTTCAGGCCGACTGCTCTTCGACAGGATGACGCATTTGCTGGTGCTCGACGTGGCCCCGCCCATACCGTCTATGTGCGCCGAATACGGGTCGGGGCTGCCGATCACGCGCATGAACAGCTTGTCGCGCGCAGCGCCCGGCACTTGGCAGCTTTCCGGCAGGTCCTGCAGCCGGAAGAACACGCCCTTGCTGGTGCCACCACGCATATAGGTCGCGGGAATTCTGACCTGGGATACATGAGCCATGGAAATCTCGTCCTCACGAAACCGCTGCCACCGGCTGGCCACAGCGCAGATGAAAGATGCAATCGCCGCCCCGCTTCAGTACATGAGGTTGCACCGAAGCAGAGCGGCCGATTGGTAGTCACGCCTGTCCGAGGAAGTCCTTGGCGAAACGCTGAAGCACGCCGCCTGCCTCATAAACGCCGACTTCGGCCGCGGTGTCGAGGCGGCAGGTGACCGGGACACGGGCCTCTTCACCGCTCTTGTGGCGAATGACCAGAGCCAGATCGCAGCGCGGCGACAGTTCACCTTCAATATCAAAGGTTTCGGTGCCATCGAGACCGAGGGTCAGGCGGGTGGTGCCAGCCTTGAACTCGACGGGTAACACGCCCATGCCCACGAGATTCGTACGGTGGATACGCTCGAAGCCTTCGGCGACGATTACCTCGACACCCGCCAGGCGCACGCCCTTGGCAGCCCAGTCACGTGAGGACCCCTGCCCGTAGTCAGCGCCAGCCACAATGATGAGGTTCTGCTTACGAGTCATGTAGCTCTCGATGGCTTCCCACATGCGCATCACCTTGCCTTCCGGCTCGACGCGCGCCAGCGACCCCTTCTGCACCTTACCGTCGACCACGGCCATTTCATTGACCAGCTGCGGGTTGGCAAACGTCGCCCGCTGCGCCGTGAGGTGGTCGCCACGATGGGTCGCGTAGGAGTTGAAGTCTTCCTCTGGCAAGCCCATTTTCGCCAGGTACTCGCCGGCGGCCGAGTTCAGCAGAATGGCATTGGACGGCGACAGGTGATCCGTGGTGATGTTGTCCGGCAGGATCGCCAGCGGACGCATACCCTTGAGCGTACGCTCGCCGGCCAGCGCACCTTCCCAGTACGGCGGACGACGGATGTAAGTGGACATCGGACGCCAGTCGTAGAGCGGGCTCTTGGCTTCCTCGATGGTGCCCAGATCGAACATCGGAATGTAGATCTGCTTGAACTGCTCCGGTTTGACCGAGGACGCGACGATGGCGTCGATCTCCTCGTCGGACGGCCAGAGATCCTTCAGGGTGATCGGATTGCCATTCTTGTCGGTACCCAGGACATCCTGTTCGATATCGAAACGTACGGTACCGGCGATGGCATAAGCCACTACCAGCGGCGGCGAGGCAAGGAAGGCCTGCTTGGCGTACGGATGGATACGGCCGTCGAAGTTGCGGTTACCAGAGAGTACCGCGGTGGCATACAGGTCACGCTCGATGATTTCCTGCTGGATCACCGGATCCAGCGCACCGGACATGCCGTTACAGGTGGTGCAGGCGTAAGCGACGATGCCGAAACCGAGTTTTTCCAGCTCGCTCAGCAGCCCGGCTTCTTCCAGGTACAGCTTGGCGACCTTGGAGCCTGGCGCGAAGGACGTCTTCACCCAAGGTTTGCGCACCAGCCCCAGCTCGTTCGCCTTCTTGGCCAGCAGGCCGGCCGCAACCACGTTGCGCGGGTTGGAGGTGTTGGTGCAGCTGGTGATGGCAGCAATGATCACCGCACCGTCCGGCAACAGGCCTTCGGCCTCCTCGGCCCTGGCCGCAGCCAGCATGTCTTCGTCGGCGATGCCACGCTCGTGCAGCGCCGAGGTCGGCAGACGCTTGTGCGGGTTGGAAGGGCCAGCCATGTTGCGCACCACGCTGGACAGGTCGAATTCGAGCACGCGCTCGTATTCGGCACCTTCCAACGCGGTTGCCCACAGGCCCGTTTCCTTGGCGTACTGCTCGACGAGCGCAACCTGCTCCGGCTCGCGACCGGTCAGTTTGAGGTAATCGATGGTCTGCTGGTCAATGTAGAACATCGAAGCGGTGGCGCCGTATTCCGGACACATGTTGGAGATGGTCGCGCGATCACCGATGGTCAGGCTGTCGGCGCCTTCACCAAAGAACTCGACCCAGGCTCCGACCACACGTTCCTTGCGCAGGAACTCGGTCAGCGCGAGGACGATATCGGTGGCGGTGATGCCTGGCTGACGCTTGCCGGTCAGACGCACACCGACGATATCGGGCAGGCGCATCATCGACGGCAGGCCAAGCATCACGGTTTCGGCTTCCAGGCCGCCGACACCGATGGCGATCACACCCAGCGCATCGACGTGCGGGGTGTGCGAGTCGGTGCCTACGCAGGTATCCGGAAAGGCCGCGCCACCGCGAGCCTGAATCACCGGCGACATCTTCTCCAGGTTGATCTGGTGCATAATGCCGTTGCCGGCTGGGATCACGTCGACGTTCTTGAACGCGGTCTTGGTCCACTCAATGAAGTGGAAGCGGTCCTCGTTGCGTCGCTCCTCGACTGCTCGGTTCTTTTCGAACGCATCGGCATCGAAACCGGCAAATTCCACCGCAAGCGAGTGGTCGACGATCAACTGAGTCGGCACCACCGGGTTGACCTTCGCCGGGTCGCCGCCCTGCTCCGCGATCGCATCGCGCAGACCGGCGAGGTCGACGAGCGCGGTCTGGCCAAGAATGTCATGGCAGACGACGCGTGCCGGATACCAGGGAAAGTCGAGGTCGCGCTTGCGCTCGATGATCTGCTTCAGCGAATCGGTCAGCGCTTCGGGCTCACAGCGACGCACCAGCTGTTCGGCCAGGACGCGGGACGTATAGGGCAGCTTGTCATAGGAACCCGGTTGAATAGCTTCGATCGCCTCACGGGTGTCAAAGTAGTCAAGCCCAGTGCCTGGCAAAGGTTTGCGGTGTTCTGTATTCATGCCGGAAGAACTCAATTCAGTAATGTTCTGTGGGGCAAGGTGCGGGGAGCCCGGCGACGAGCTCCCTCGCTCCGATCAACGCTGGGCGATCGGGACAACCTTGCGCTGCTCCGGACCGATGTACTCGGCGCTCGGCCGAATGATCCGGTTGTTGCTGCGTTGTTCGAACACATGGGATGCCCAACCGGTAACGCGCGAGCAGACGAAGATCGGCGTGAACAGCTTGGTCGGGATGCCCATGAAGTGATAGGCGGACGCATGGTAGAAGTCGGCGTTCGGGAAGAGCTTCTTCTGCTCCCACATGGTTTCGTCGACGGCGACCGAGACCGGATAGAGCACGGTGTCGCCCACTTCATCGGCGAGCTTTTCGGCCCAGACCTTGATCACCTCGTTGCGCGGGTCGGAAACGCTGTAGATCGCGTGACCGAAGCCCATGATCTTGTCCTTGCGCTCAAGCATGCCGAGGATGGCTTCACGCGCTTCTTCCGGGCTCTTCCACTGCTCAATCATGTCCATGGCCGCTTCGTTGGCGCCGCCATGCAGTGGGCCACGCAGCGAACCGATAGCGCCGGTCACGCAAGAATAGAGATCCGACAGCGTTGAGGCGCAGACGCGGGCCGTGAAGGTCGAAGCGTTGAACTCGTGCTCGGCATAAAGAATCAGCGAGACGTTCATCACCCTGACGTGCAAGTCGCTAGGCTTCTTGTCATGCAACAGCGCGAGGAAATGACCGCCCAGGGTCTCTTCGTCGCTGGTGCAGTTGATGCGCACGCCATCATGAGTGAAGCGGTACCAGTAGCACATGATTGCCGGGAAAGCGGCCATCAGGCGCTCGGCCACATCGCGCTGCTGGTCGAAGCTGAGCTCCGGCTCCAGCGTGCCGAGCACCGACGAACCGGTACGCATGACATCCATCGGATGCGCACTGGCAGGGATGCGCTCGAGCACTTCCTTTAGCGCCTGCGGCAGGTCCCGCAAGGTCTTCAGGCGACTTTTGTAATCGGTCAGCTGCTGTGTGTTTGGCAACTCGCCGTAGAACAGCAAGTAGGCCACCTCTTCGAAATCGCACTCGGCCGCCAGCTCACGTACGTCGTAACCGCGGTAGGTCAACCCGGCACCGGTCTTGCCCACGGTACACAGGGCAGTCTGGCCGGCGATCTGGCCACGCAGGCCTGCGCCACTCAAAACTTTTGCTTCAGCCATTGCTATCTCCTTCTTGGATTTGTTCTGGATACTGCAAATCACGTTGAAAAATGAACCGCACAGTCCCCGCTGGCTCGCAGCGGGGGCTTTCTGTCAGCTCTTCTTCTGAGCGAACAGTGAGTCGAGGTGCTGCTCGAATGCGTGGTAGTTGATGCGATCGTAGAGCTCCATGCGCGTCTGCATGGTGTCGATCACATTTTTCTGAGTACCGTCACGACGCAGCGCGGTGTAGACATTCTCGGCCGCCTTGTTCATGGCGCGGAACGCCGACAATGGGTAAAGCACCAGGGACACATCGACGCCGGCCAGCTCTTCGGTGGTGTACAGGGGCGTTGCACCAAACTCGGTGATGTTGGCCAGAATTGGCGCCTTCACGCGATCGGCGAAGGTTTTGTACATCGCCAGCTCGGTAATGGCCTCGGGGAAGATCATGTCGGCACCCGCTTCGATGCAGGCGGCGGCGCGGTCCAGTGCGGCATTCAATCCTTCCACCGCCAGCGCATCGGTACGCGCCATGATCACGAAACTGTCGTCGGTACGTGCATCAACAGCCGCTTTGATGCGGTCGACCATTTCCTGCTGGGTGACAATCTCCTTGTTCGGGCGATGGCCGCAGCGCTTAGCCCCAACCTGATCCTCGATATGGATCGCCGCCGCGCCGAACTTGATCATCGACTTGACGGTACGCGCCACGTTGAACGCCGAGGAGCCGAAACCGGTGTCGACATCTACCAGTAGCGGCAGGTCGCAGACATCGGTGATGCGACGCACATCGGTCAGCACATCGTCGAGACCGGTGATACCGAGGTCCGGCAGCCCCAGCGAGCCCGCGGCAACGCCGCCGCCGGACAAGTAGATGGCCTTGAAGCCGGCGCGCTTGGCCAGCAAGGCGTGGTTGGCGTTGATGGCGCCAACGACCTGCAGCGGATGCTCGCTGGCCACCGCGTCACGGAAACGCTGACCGGGGGTAGGAAGTGTCATGCCTCACCTCTTGGTTGTGATGTCTGTTGTTGAGCAGCCAGGTAGTGCCGCTCGATATTGCGCTTGGAAGCGCAGATGTGGCGCCGCATCAGCAGCTCCGCCAGCTCGCCGTCACGGTCGGCAATGGCATCGAGAATCCGGTGGTGTTCGGCGAACGCCTGACGCGGGCGGTTGGGCGTTGCGGAAAACTGTATGCGGTACATACGGACAAGTTGATACAGCTCGTCGCACAGCAACTTGGCCAGCGTGCGGTTACCGCTGCCTTGGATAATCCGGTAATGGAAGTCGAAGTCGCCTTCCTGCTGGTAATAGCCGACGCCGGCCTGGAAGGCCTCATCGCGTTCGTGGGTGCTCAGTACCTTGCGCAGGTCTTGAATTTCCGCCTCGCTCATACGCTCGGCCGCCAGGCGACAGGCCATGCCTTCCAGTGACTCACGGATCTCGTAGAGCTCGATCAGCTCGGCATGGCTGAGCGACACCACCCGTGCGCCAACATGCGGCACGCGAACCAGCAGCTTCTGTCCTTCCAGCCGGTGGATCGCCTCGCGCAGTGGCCCGCGACTGATGCCGTAGGTACGCGCAAGCTCAGGCTCCGAGATCTTGCTACCGGGCGCGATGTCGCCTTTCACAATGGCCGCCTGAATCCGTCGAAACACGTGCTCGGAGAGGGTTCCGCTGTCCACCTGATCAAGGCGGGGGACTTCCAGCGCATCCAGCATATTGTTGACACCTCAGCCGTTAATGGCCACAACTTAGCCCTGGAAACGCGCTTGGTCAATGATACAAAAGTAGATTGTCGACAATCGCCTTGCCGTTACTGAGATCACCTGGAACCATGACGCCGCAGTACGGCTTGAGCCTAGCTTCGTGATCTGCCGCCCATGCTAGAATGCGCCGCTATATACGCCACGTCCGGCGCTCGCTCCGACGTGCTTCAGCCTGGCTCGTTGTTCCGGCCGCTTTCCCGACTCGACTACCTGGATTTATGAGCACCAAAACCCGTCTTCTATTGCTCTGCCTCTTAAGCGCCCCGCTCTGGTCTCAGGCCGATGACAAAACGATCTACGGCCTGAATGAGCACGTGGCATTGCCGGATTTTGGTCTGGAGGTGCCAGCCAAGCTTGATACCGGCGCCCAGACTGCCTCGCTCAGCGCGCGCGACATCGAGCGCTTCAAGCGCAACGGAAAAAGCTGGGTGCGCTTTTACCTGGCTATTGATGAAGCCCATGACCGCCCTATCGAACTCCCGTTGCAGCGCATCAGCAAGATCAAACGCCGTGCGGGTGACTTCGATCCAGAGGAAGAGAAAACCTATACGCCGCGCCCGGTTGTTGAGCTCAATTTGTGTATGGGCAAGGCAAAACGCAGCATCGAAGTGAACCTCACGGACCGAAGCGCATTCCAATACCCACTTTTGATCGGTTCCGATGCGCTCTCTCGCTTCGGTGCCTTGGTCGACCCTGACCTTAAGTACGCTGCTGGCAAACCCGGCTGCATTATCGAATCTGACGCTGACGAGTAACCCCATGCGCGCACTTACCCTGCACCTGAAAATCCTTATTCTTTTGCTCGTCTCGCTGGGCATCGCAATCACCGCCTACCAGATATTCATCTTGGGCATTCCGGTGACTGAAGATGAAACCGATGACCTTTGGAATATCGACGCCAAAGTCGAATTCCAGGCCAACCCGCGCGAGCCGGTGAAGCTGCAGATGTACGTACCGCCGCTCAATCAGGAATTCGTCAGCCTCAATGAGAGCTTCATTTCCAACAACTATGGCGTGAGCATCAACCGTGCCGATGGCAACCGTCGGGTTACCTGGTCAGCACGGCGCGTCAATGGCAAGCAGACGCTGTACTACCGACTGGTACTGACCCGACGCTATAGCGGCGAACAGACCAAGGCTACCGGCCCGATCTTCCGTGACAGCATTCCGGTTGAAGGGGCTGAGAAAATTGCGGCAGAAGCATTGCTGTCACCCATTCGCCAGCATTCGGCAGACGTTGAAACCTTCATCAGCGAAGCCATCAAGCGGGTCAACAATGCCAATGACGACAACGTCAAGCTGCTGCTTGGCGGTGACGCTTCGACGCCCAACAAGGCAAGGGTGATCGAGCTATTGCTGTCCATAGCCCACGTCCCCATGGAGCGCGTACACACGGTTCGCCTGCAGGCCGACATGGCGCAATCTCCGGAGCTCTGGCTGCGGAGCTTCAACGGTGACAAGTGGCTGTACTTCAATCCGGAAACCGGGGAGCAAGGCCTGCCGGAAGACCGCCTGGTCTGGTGGACTGGCAACGAGCCGCTGATGAACCTCGAAGGCGGACGTAACCCGCAAGTCACCTTCACGCTAAACAGCAGCGAGATGAACGCCATCCGCCTGGCAAAGCTGACTGACGAAAACACCGACGCAGACTTCCTCGAATATTCGCTTTACGGACTGCCACTGCAAACCCAGCAGACGTACCAGATCATGATCATGATTCCGATCGGTGTTCTGGTGATTCTGATTCTGCGCAACCTTGGCGGCCTGCAGACACTGGGTACCTTTACACCAGTTCTGATTGCTCTGGCCTTCCGTGAAACCCAGATCGGGTTCGGCATCATCCTGTTCACCGTCATCACGGCAATGGGCCTTTCGCTGCGCTCGTATCTTGAGCATTTGAAGCTGCAGATGCTGCCACGCCTGTCAGTGGTGCTCACGTTCGTCGTGGTGCTGATCGCGGTGATCAGTCTCTTCAGCCACAAGCTTGGGCTCGAGCGCGGTCTATCCGTTTCACTGTTCCCCATGGTCATTCTGACCATGACCATCGAGCGCCTCTCCATCACCTGGGAAGAACGTGGCGGCGGTCATGCATTCAAGGTGGCGGTCGGTACGCTCATCGCAGCGGCGCTGGCATTCCTGCTGATGAATATTCCGGAGCTGACCTACTTCATGTTCACCTTCCCGGCAGTGCTGCTGATCATGGTTGGCTTCATGCTTGCGATGGGTCGTTATCGCGGCTACCGCCTGACCGAACTGTTTCGTTTCAAAGCCTTTTTGAAGGATTGAGCCATGTTCGGTCTAATCAAGACGTGGAAGGCACTCGAAGCCAAAGGCATCATGGGCATCAATCGCCGCAATGCGGACTACGTGCTCAAGTACAACAAGCGCAACCTGTATCCGATCGTCGATGACAAGATCATCACCAAGGAGCGAGCAATCGAAGCCGGTATCGATGTCCCGGAGATGTACGGGATCATCGAGACCGAGCGTGATATCGAAAAGCTCAAGGACATCGTCAAGGACCACACCGACTTCGTGGTCAAGCCGGCACAGGGTGCTGGCGGTGACGGCATCCTCGTCATCGCTGATCGCTTCGAGGGGCGTTATCGAACGGTGTCAGGAAAAATCCTGACTCACGACGAGATCGAGCATCAGATTTCCAACATCCTTACTGGGCTGTATTCGCTGGGAGGGCACCGCGACCGCGCTCTGATCGAGTACCGCGTGACCCCCGACCCGATCTTCAAAAGCATCAGCTACGAAGGCGTGCCGGATATCCGCATCATCGTCCTGATGGGCTACCCGGTCATGGCCATGCTACGCCTGCCAACTCGGCAGTCCGGCGGCAAGGCCAACCTCCACCAGGGCGCAATTGGCGTCGGAGTGGATCTGGCGACGGGCATCACGTTGCGAGGCACCTGGCTGAACAACAAGATCACCAAACACCCAGATACCACCAATGCTGTAGACGGCGTACAACTGCCAAACTGGGACGGTTTCATGAAGCTTGCAGCCGGCTGCTACGAGCTTTGCGGCCTTGGCTACATTGGTGTGGACATGGTACTGGACGAGGATAAGGGACCGTTGATCCTCGAACTCAACGCGCGCCCGGGCCTCAACATTCAGATCGCCAACGACTGTGGCCTGACCCACCGCGCGCATGCCGTGGAGAACCGCGTCGAGGAGCTCAAGAAAAGCGGGGGGCAGGAAACCCCAGAAGAGCGCGTGCGATTCGCTCAAGAGCTGTTTGGCCACATCCCGGCTCACGATTAAGCCATAGCCCGGTCTATTGGCCGGGTCACCCCCCGAACGAAACACATCATGCCCCTCTGCACGCTTCACGCCCTTCCCTATAGCCCCGATCCAGCCTTTTGGTTCGAGCGCATTCGCCATGCGCCAGGCGCGGTGCTGCTCGACTCAGGCCGCCCTGTGTCGGAACGTGGCCGATTCGACCTGCTCAGCGCCTGGCCAATACAGGTGTTAGACCCGAGCGCGTCGGAAACAGGGGGCGCATTTTTTTCAAGACTACGAGAGGCGCTCCGATCACTGGGTGACGCCGAAGCGCCTTCGGGCACTGACCTACCCTTCGTAGGTGGCCTGCTGGGCTATATCAGTTACGACTTCGGCTCGCGACTGGAAAGGCTGCCCGATCATGCTGCCGATGACCTAGGCCTACCGCACGCCCGGTTCGGCGTTTATGCCTGGGCCTTGGTGAACGATCACCAGCGTCAAACCACGCACCTGGTCTTTCATCCGTCATTGGTCCAGGCGGAACGCAGTCGCCTGACCACCTTGTTCGAGGCTGATTGGGCATCCCCACTCTCGACGTTCAGCTTGTCGTCAGCTTTCGTCGCGGACCTGCTGGCCGGCGAGTATCAAGACGCTATCGCGCGTATTCAGCGGTATATCCAGGCAGGTGACTGTTACCAGGTGAACTTCGCCCAACGGTTTCAAGCGATCTATAGCGGCGATCCGTGGCAAGCGTTCCGCCTCTTGCGCGACGCCTGCCCGACCCCCTTCGCCGGATTCATGACGATGGAAGAAGGCGCAATCGCAAGCGTCTCCCCTGAGCGTTTCTTGCGCGTGAGCGACAGGACAGTCGAGACCCGCCCGATCAAGGGCACCCGTCCAAGAAATCTGGACCCGGAAAGCGATCTGGCTCAAGCCGACGCGCTGATGGCCAGCACAAAGGACCGGGCAGAGAACCTGATGATTGTCGACCTGCTACGCAACGACCTGGGCCGCAGCTGTGAGATCGGAAGCGTACGGGTTCCGGAGCTTTTCTGCCTGGAAACCTACCCCAATGTGCATCATCTGGTTAGCAGCGTCACTGGCCGACTCGATCCGAACAAGGATGCGCTTGACCTGCTCACCGGTGCCTTTCCGGGCGGATCGATTACAGGCGCACCGAAGATTCGGGCCATGGAAATCATCGATGAGCTAGAGCCGACTCGCCGCTCCATTTACTGTGGCTCACTGGTCTATCTGGACGTGCGTGGCGAAATGGACAGCTCTATTGCGATCCGCACTCTGCTGTTCCGCAAGGACGGCGTGTATTGCTGGGGCGGCGGCGGAATCGTGGCTGACTCGGCGTGGCAGGCCGAATATCAGGAGACGCTGGACAAGGTGAGCGTGTTACTGAGAACCCTGGAGACGACGCTGGCGTCATAGGCTCCACGGGTCTTGGACAGCTACCGTGGAGCCTGGTCGTTTAGAGCGTCAGCTTGCGGTTAGATGCATTGATGAATTCTTGCTTGAGCGCGTCGAAAGTATGCACCGCGGGAAACTGCGGGAACTCGCGGATCACGTTGTCCGGTGCGTGAAAGAGGATGCCAGCGTGCGCCTCGGAGAGCATGGTGGTGTCGTTGTACGAATCGCCTGCTGCGATGATGCGGTAGTACAGGCTCTTCAGCGCAATGACCGACTGGCGCTTGGGGTCCTTCTGACGAAGCTGGTAATCCACGACGCGATCCGATTCGTCAGTGATCAAGCGATGGCAGAGCAGCGTCGGAAAACCTAGCTGACGCATCAGCGGCTGCGAAAACTCGTAGAAGGTGTCCGACAGAATGACCACCTGGAAACGCTCACGCAGCCAGTCCACAAACTCGATGGCACCATCCAGCGGCTGCAATGTGGCAATAACCTTCTGGATGTCCGATAGCTTCAGGTTGTGCTCATCCAGAATACGCAGCCGCTGCTTCATCAGTACGTCGTAATCAGGGATGTCGCGCGTGGTTGCCCGCAACGATTCGATTCCAGTGGCCTCGGCAAACGCGATCCAGATTTCCGGAACCAATACCCCTTCAAGGTCGAGACAGGCGATTTCCACGGACGCGCTCCTTACAGCAGAAAAATTGAAGCGGCACTCTAACGGCAAGGTCCCTGTGAAGCAACGCGCTGCTTATGCCACAAAGAATGGGCTTTCTTCCTTAAACGTTATTTAGGGTAATAAAGACTCTTTGTTACCATCGCGCAGCAGAGCGCTAAGCGCCAACCAAGGAAGCCGCCTGATGAGCCAAACCATTGATACAGCTGAGCTGGCAGCCTCATATGCCGGCAAATCCCCGCAGGACATACTCAAACTTGCCTTCGATCTCTTTGGGGATGATTTGTGGATCTCGTTCAGCGGAGCCGAGGATGTCGTATTGGTCGACATGGCCTGGAAGCTGAACAAGAACGTGAAAGTGTTCAGTCTCGATACCGGACGACTGCACAGCGAAACCTATCGGTTCATCGAGCAGGTCCGCGATCACTATGTCATTCCCATCGAGTTCATGACGCCAGACCCGGCGTTGTTGCAGCCGATGGTTAACGAGAAGGGACTGTTCAGCTTCTACCGAGACGGCCATGGCGAGTGCTGCGGGATTCGCAAGATCGAACCGCTTCGCCGCAAGCTGTCAGGCGTGCGCGCTTGGGCGACGGGCCAGCGCCGCGACCAAAGCCCGGGAACACGCAGCCAGGTTGCGGTTCTGGAAATCGACAACGCGTTCTCGACACCCGACCACAGCCTGTACAAGTTCAATCCGCTGGCACAGATGACCAGCGAAGAGGTCTGGGGTTATATCCGGATGCTCGAGCTGCCCTTCAACAGCCTGCACGAACGCGGGTTTATCAGCATCGGATGCGAGCCTTGCACACGCCCAGTGCTGCCAAATCAGCATGAGCGAGAGGGGCGCTGGTGGTGGGAAGAGTCGATCCAGAAGGAATGCGGCCTACACGCCGGGAACCTGATCGCTAAAAACTAACGATGTACGCCGGAATCTCTCTACCAAGGGGCTTTAAAACGGCCCCTTGCCGAGCCTGGCGTACTGTTGTCGGTTTAATGGATGGGATGGCGGTCGGATTAGAAGGTCGGTAGGTCGACATCCATGAACAATTCATCCAGCTCCACTTTGTTTTTGCATTGCACAGCTTTCTCGAGCATTTCTCGATCAAGATGCGGGGCAAAGGTTTCGATGAAGTCACACATGAAGCCGCGCAGAAAGGTGCCCCGACGAAAACCGATTTTGGTCACGCTGGGCTCGAACAGCTCGCTGGCGTCAAGCACGACCAGATCCGGGTCAAGCTTCGCGTCGACGGCCATGCGCGCGACGATTCCGACACCCAACCCCAGACGTACATAGGTCTTGATGACGTCGGCATCGGCGGCGGTAAACACCACCTTTGGCGACAGGCCCCGGTGGCTGAAGGCTTCATCCAGCTTGGATCGCCCGGTGAAGCCAAACACGTAGGTCACGATTGGATGTTCGGCCAAGGCTTCCAGCGTGAGCTTCTGCAGCTTGGCCAACGGATGCCCCTGGGGCACAACAACGCAACGGTTCCAGCGATAGCAAGGCATCATCACCAGATCGCCAAACAGCTCCAGCCCTTCAGTCGCAATGGCGAAATCAACGGTTCCGTCAGCCGCCATCTCGGCAATCTGCATCGGCGTGCCTTGATGCATATGCAGCGAGACATCCGGGTATTGCTTGATAAATGCACTGATCACCGGCGGCAGAGCGTAGCGCGCTTGCGTGTGGGTTGTGGCGATGCTGAGCGTGCCGCGTTTTTCGTTGGAGAACTCCTGCGCAATCTGTTTGATGCTTTCGCACTTGCGCAGAATTTCTCCAGCGGTGGTAATGATTCGCTCGCCGGCGGGCGTAACCCGGGTCAGATGCTTCCCACTGCGCGCGAATACCTCCACACCCAGCTCGTCTTCCAACAGCCGGATTTGTTTGCTGATACCGGGCTGTGAGGTGAACAGGCTTTGCGCCGTTGCCGAGACATTGAGGTCATGGTGCGCCACCTCCCAGATGTAACGCAGTTGCTGAAGCTTCATAGAGATCCCTCAAAGGCTAATGGCGCCCGGACGCCACCCATGTTTTTATAACGTTATGCACCAGAACTGAGAAATTCTAGGCCATTTCCATATGAATCACCGGTAGGCCGCTGCTTGATCTGACATACCAGCGCGGTAAGCCTGACGCGTCAGTCCAGTCGAGCCACCTACCAAATCACACCTCACCCGCCGGCTACAGGCCTCGAGTCATGGCTGGACTTGATTGAGCTTAGCAGCCGGGAATCAAATCACTATGCACCGAGCCCGCCCTGCCACCTGCCGCGCCGGGGGGGGGCAGGCCAGGTTGTCAGTGCGTGCGCGCCGACAAAAAACGCAGAGCTTGATACAGCGCCTCTGTTTTAGGCATCGCGAAACCTGCATCTGCCGCAGCGGCCAGCGGAGCAGCATAGATCGCATCAAGCTCCATCGGGCGCCCCTGCGCATGATCGTGGTACATGCTCGGCAGATAATCGGGCATTTTATCGGTGAACGTCATCATTCGATCCACAAGCGCATCGGGTAGAGGTAGGCCACAGGCAGCGGCGGCGCCGCAGGCTTCCAACATGATCGATTTGACCAAGGCTCGGCTGTCAGGGTTTGACATCAAGGGTGCTGTGCTGGCATCGAGCAGGACGGAGAGACCGTTATACGGCAGGTTCCACACCAGCTTCTGCCACCGTGCCTGTGCGAGATTCGTGGCTGCATTGGAATCGATGCCCGCCGCTCGAAACATGGCAACCGCTTCTTCTACCAGCCGCTGCTGATCAGCTTCACTGGCCGGCCCAGAATGGTAACCAATGTTCACCCCGCCTAGTGCCTGATGCTCGACAACACCCAACGCCGAGCGGTGCGCACATATCAAACAGAGGCCACCCAGCAGATGAAGGTCACTCGGAAGCGCTTCGCGCAAGGTTTCCTCGACGCCCAGACCGTTCTGCAACACCACGACCTTGGCGTCTTCCGCTGCAGCCTCGGCAATCAGAGGGGCCAACTCCTTATTACTGGTGCTTTTCGCTCCGATCAGCAACCAGTCGCATTTGGGCATCTGGGCAGCAGTGCGATACGCCTGGACCGAATCCAAGTGTATCGAGCCGTGCACCGCGCTGTTTATCTGCAACCCGTTCTGCTGGACCGTCTCGTACTCGCTTCGCAGAAGAAAGTGCACATCGTAGCCCGCCCGAGCGAGCATCGCGCCGTAAAAGCCGCCAATGGCGCCTGTACCGATGATTCCGATTCGAATGTTGGGAGCAGTCATGCAAGGACTCCAGCGGCAGATCAGTGAGGCGCCATGATGGGGGCGCGAATAAACGACCACCTTATCAGCGTCCACAGACAGCGCCCAGTGGCTATAAACAGCGGCACTACAGAACAGGTACCAGCGATATCCGGCCAGCCGTCCGACTTCAAGATGATTGTCGAGGCAACGCAATACGCGATAAGGTTCCGCTCCCCGCTGCGCCCTCAAGCTCTGCTCCGCCGCACCGGGATTGGCTGGCGGACGGCATCTGTGACCCCGACGAGAACACGATGGCTGATTTACCGATCGATGACCTTAACGTTTCTTCCAACGAGACACTGATCACTCCAGATCAGTTGAAGCGTGAAATCCCGCTGACTGCTGCTGCGTTGGCGACCGTCTCCGAAGGGCGACAGGTGATACGCAACATTCTCGACGGCAAGGATCATCGCCTGTTCGTCGTGGTGGGACCCTGCTCGATTCATGACCTGAAGGCCGCGCATGAATATGCCGAACGCCTCAAGGTGCTGGCCGACAAGGTCTCCGATAGCCTGTTTCTGGTCATGCGGGTGTACTTCGAAAAGCCACGCACGACAGTCGGCTGGAAAGGCCTGATCAATGATCCTTACATGGACGATTCGTTCAAGATTCAGGATGGCCTGCATATTGGCCGCCAGTTACTGCTCGACCTCGCCGAGATGGGTTTGCCGACTGCTACCGAAGCCCTGGACCCGATTTCCCCACAGTACCTGCAGGACCTGATCAGCTGGTCGGCCATCGGTGCACGTACCACCGAATCCCAGACACACCGAGAAATGGCCTCAGGCCTGTCCTCTTCGGTGGGTTTCAAGAATGGCACCGATGGCAGCCTGACGGTTGCAATCAACGCGCTGCAGTCGGTTTCCAGCCCGCACCGTTTCCTGGGCATCAACCAGTCCGGCGGAGTGTCCATCGTCACCACCAAAGGCAACGCCTACGGTCATGTTGTACTGCGTGGCGGGAACGGCAAGCCGAACTACGATTCGGTCAGCGTTGCAGTATGTGAACAGGAATTAAGCAAGGCTGGCATCAAGCCGAACATCATGGTCGACTGCAGCCACGCCAATTCAAACAAGGACCCAGCCTTGCAACCACTGGTGATGGACAACGTGGCCAACCAGATCCTAGAGGGCAACAATTCAATCGTGGGTCTGATGGTGGAAAGCCACCTGGGCTGGGGCAGCCAGCCCATTCCCAAGGATTTGAACGATCTGAAATATGGCGTCTCCATCACCGATGCCTGCATCGACTGGGAAGCCACCGAAAAAACGCTGCTCGGCATGCACACGAAGCTGAAGGACGTTCTGCCTAAACGCGCCCGCAACTGACGCTGTCAGAGTTGGAAAAAACGCCGCTTGCCGGCGTTTTTTTTATTCCCGGTCAGGACCGTCCGCACCACCAGCCTGCCGTTCGATATACCACTCAACATACGAGCAGGATGGAATAACTGTATATCCCTCGCGCTCGGCGTATTCCAGCGCATGCCGGGTCAACACCGCAGCCACACCTCGACCACGAAGCGCATCGGGCACGAAGGTTCGATAGATATCAAGCGTCTGCTTGCCTAGATCAACATAGGCCAGATAAGCGCGATGGCCATCCACGACTGTCTCGAACTGGTGGCTCGTTCGATCATGATGGATATTCAGCTGTTCGGTCATCTCGCCTCCTCAGCAGGCTGGACCTGCCATGATTGTCTGGAAGTTACGTGGATCACGCTCACGCACTCTCCGTTTTTATTGTTAGCTGGACGACGCATGCTACCGCCAGGCAAGACTTGGCTTCAATTGCTTAAATCATCAGCGCGCTGCAATGAACCGAATGGGCTGTAAACAAACGGTCAACGCCGATAAAAACTGCAACTTTTCGGCACTCGCACCGGTCCATGTAGCGAGTGCAGCGTTGGCTCTGATTGTTTTTCAATCAGTTCGGCCAGCAGATGCAGTTAAAAGAATGAGCATGCAGAAAAAATGTGGTAGCAGCTGCTTGGCTCAGTTTACTTAGCGCAACTAATCGGTAGTATGTGCGCGCCAACTTTCCATAACGGGAGTTGCCATGGATTTCATCCTTAAGGGGAACACGATGAACAACGTTCTGAAATTTTCTGCTCTGGCTTTCGCCGCAGTTCTGGCTACTGGTTGCAGCAACAGCATGACCAAAGAAAGCGAAGCCCGCCTGACCGCGACCGAAGACGCCTCCGCCCGCGCTCAAGCGCGTGCTGACGAAGCGTACAGCCGTGCCGACGAGGCTCTGCAGGCTGCTCAGAAGGCTCAGCAGACTGCTGACGAAGCCAATGAGCGTGCGCTGCGTATGCTGGAACGCGCCAGCCGCAAGTAAGCTTCAGGCAAAAAAAAGCCGACCTGCAATCAGGTCGGCTTTTTTATGGGCGCCTGGTTTTACAGACGCCATATGCAGGCTGCAAAATTCTAGAAGACGGGTTCTTCATGAGTGGCCAGAGCCTGGCCCTGCTCGGCGATCTGGATTGGCAGACCGTCCTCGCCCGCAATGATCTCACGAACCATTTCCCAGTCCAGCTGCAGCGAACCTGCAGGCTCGTCACGCTTGAGCAATGTGTTGATCACCACCGCATGCTTGTCCATGAGCGTCATCTTCTTTTCTTCGTCCTGGAGCGGAGTGTGCGCCTCCAAATAGACCTTGCCCTGGCTCACGCCAAATTTGTAAGGCTCATCGATGATCCGCACCGAGGTTCCAACCTTAACCAATCCCGCCAGCTCCAACACGTTGTGGTTGAGCATACGGAAGCAACCATGGCTGACGCGCATGCCGATTCCGAATTTCTTGTTCGATCCGTGGATGAGATAACCGGGCAACGCCAAGCTCATCTTGTAAGGACCAAGCGGATTATCCGGCCCTGGCGGCACCACCTTCGGCAGCGGATCACCGTCGGCGGCGTGCTCGTCGCGGATCGATTGCGGCGGATACCAGGCCGGGTTGCTGGTCATCGCTGAAATCCGCGTGTTGCCAACGGGAGAACCCCAGCCTTCACGCCCAATGCCGAGCGGAAAGGTGTGCACCACGTTCTCGCCCTCCGGGTAGTAATAAAGACGGTACTCCGCAAGATTGATCACAACGCCTTCCCGCGGTCCGGGAGGCAAAATGTACCGAGTCGGCAGAATGATGTCGGTCCCCTCGCCTGGCAACCATGGGTCTACGCCCGGGTTTGCCGCAACCAATTCCAGATAGCCCAGATCATGTGTTTCGCCGAGCGCAGCGAAGGTGTCTTCGTACTTGGCCTTGATCACTTGGATCTGCCCGACGACGTCCTCGCCGTCTGGCGGCAGCGGTAATTCGAGTGCGACAGACTGGCTGGCCGAGAATAAAGCTGCGATAGACACACTGCAGGCGACTGCAAACGCACGCGAGAGCATTCAGGGGTTTCCTTGGGAGAGTGTTCGTGTTGCGCCGATTGTACTCGAAGCACCGGCGGACGCCGACCTACCAGGCGCTGACGGCAGACGGAAGGCTTTTTCTTTGGGCGCTGAGTGCATCGCGACACGCAGGGCAAAGTCGGCGATCCTTGAGAACGGAGCGCTCGATATCTTTCCAGAGCGGGCGCGCTGGCAGAAAACCTCCGCACAGCGTGCGATCAACCTGCCCGCTCAACTCCAGCTGCCGTAACGCCAGGTGCAGCCGGTTTTCCCGACAAGCAAACAGGTCGAACTGCTCGTCTGGAACGATGAGGCGATAGGCAAAAAGGGTCCAGGCTGGGCGCGGCATCTGAGGCTCCGATTCGAGGGGCGCGACAGTAGCCGCGCGCACGCTTCAAAGCAAGGGTTCGAGCACCGGCCAGACGTTGTCCAGCAGCCGCTGCTGGGCACCCGCAGTGGGATGAATGCGATCGGCTTGCATCATGCCCTCAACACCCCCAACGCCATCGAGTAGAAACGGGACGTATGGCAGGTTCCGCTCGGCTGCAAGCGAGTCGAACGCTTCCTCAAATGCACGCGTGTAACGTTGCCCCAAGTTCGGCGGCAAACGCATCCCGAGCAACACGACATTGGCATCGGCGTCACGTGATAGGTCGACCATTGCCGCCAGATTTCTGTTCAGTTGCTTCGGCGACTGGCCGCGAAGCCCGTCATTACCCCCCAGTTCAATGATGACCACCTCCGGATCGTATTCCGCCAGCAATGCGGGCAACCGCGCAAGCCCCCCCGCACTGGTATCACCGCTGATCGAAGCATTCACCACGCGATGGTCGAGATTCTCTGTATCAAGGCGTTGCTGGAGCAGCTGTACCCAGCCCTGGCTGGTTTCCAGCCCGAAAGCGGCGCTGATACTATCCCCGACCACCAACACCGTTCCCGCCATGGCGCCCTGAGCCCAGCACAGCAAAACCAGGACCCCACCTCTCAGCCAATTTCGCATCGGATTCTCCATGAGCACCAGCATTCTTGACGCCCGGAACCTTAGCAAAGCGGTACCCAGCGCGGAAGGCGAGCTGGCGATACTAGACGATGTGTCGTTGAGTCTCGACAAGGGCGACAGCCTTGCCATCGTTGGCACTTCAGGTTCCGGCAAATCGACACTGCTCGGTTTATTGGCCGGCCTGGATCTGCCGACATCAGGCGAGGTACAGCTGGCTGGTCATCTACTCGGGGCGCTGGACGAAGATCAGCGCGCCCGTGTGCGAGCCGAGCACGTCGGCTTCGTTTTCCAATCGTTTCAGCTGCTCGACAGCCTCAACGCCCTGGAAAACGTCATGCTTCCGCTTGAGCTGCACGGCCGTTCCAACGCACAGGCGAAAGCTACCGAGTTGCTAGACCGGGTCGGCCTTGGTGCCAGGCTGCACCATTATCCACGGCAACTGTCAGGCGGCGAACAACAGCGCGTGGCCGTCGCCCGCGCCTTTGCCGCCGAACCCGCGGTGCTGTTCGCCGACGAACCGACCGGCAACCTCGACAGCCACACCGGCGCAACCATCACCGAACTGCTGTTCGAGCTCAACCGGGAGCGAGGCACTACATTGGTGTTGGTCACCCATGACGAACGCCTGGCCCAACGCTGCCAGCGCCTGCTTCGCCTGGAAGGCGGTCGCCAACTCGTCGACGAGTTGAGTCAATGAAGCATGTGCCCATCAGCCGTTTGGCAAAGTTAGCGCTGCGTCAGCTGTTGCGAGATGCGCGAGCTGGCGAGTTGCGCGTGTTGTTTTTCGCATTGCTGATCGCCGTCGCGGCCAGTACAGCCATTGGTTATTTCGGTGCGCGCCTGAACGACGCCATGTTATTGCGCGCGACCGAGTTTCTGGGCGCCGACCTCGTACTGCGCGGCAGCGCGCCCGCCGAGCCAGAGCAGATCGAAACAGGCAGGCAAATACAGCTCAAGCACGCTCGCGTGGTTGAGTTTTCCAGTGTCGTCGCCACGGACGACAACCTGCAGCTGACCAGCGTCAAGGCCGCTGATGACAGCTATCCGTTACGCGGTGAGCTTCGCAGTGCAGCGGCGCCATATCAGCCCGAACAGCCCGGAACAGGTCCGAAGCCCGGGCAAGCCTGGGCCGAAGCACGCTTGTTCGCCGCCCTAAACCTCCAGATCGGCGACTGGATTGAAGTTGGTAACAAGCCGCTGCAACTGACTCGCGTGCTGACCTACGAGCCCGATCGCGTCGGTGATTTCTACAGTTTGACGCCACGCGTGCTGATGCACCTGGATGATCTCGAAGCCACCGGCGTGGTACAGCCGGGCAGTCGCGTGCGCTATCGCGAACTCTGGCGAGGCTCCCCTGAGCAACTGGCAGATTACGAAGAAGCAATCAAAGCTGATCTGCAACCGCACCAGCGCATCGAGACTGCCAAGGACGGAAACCGCCAGATTGGCGGCGCACTGGGACGCGCCGAACGCTACCTCAACCTGGCCAGCCTCGCCGCTGTGCTGCTCGCGGGGGTGGCGGTGGCGCTATCAGCCGCACGCTTCGCGGCGCGCCGTTTCGACGCCAGCGCGCTGTTGCGCTGCCTTGGCTTGTCACGCCGCGAAGCATTACTGCTCTACACCTTTCAGCTCGCCTACCTCGGTTTGGTTGCCAGCACTGCTGGCGCGCTGCTGGGCTGGGCCGCACAACATGGACTGTTTTTCCTGTTGCGTGAACTCGTGGTAAGTGAAGTGCCACCCGCCACGCTTTGGCCAGCGCTGGCTGGGATTGCGACCGGCCTGGTCGCACTGGCGGGTTTCGCCCTGCCGCCGCTGGCCGCGTTGGGACGTGTGCCCCCGCTGCGGGTTTTACGCCGCGACATGCTGCCGATCCCGCCGAGCTCCTGGCTGGTGTATGGGGCCGCCGTTATCGCACTCGGCTTGATCATGTGGCGCCTCAGTCTGGACCTGAAGATTACCCTCGCGCTGCTGGGCGGCGGTCTGCTCGCCACCGTGGTTCTCGGTGGACTGCTGCTGCTGGCATTGAAGGGGCTGCGTCGGGCGCTTTCAGGCGCATCGCTGACATGGCGTCTTGGCCTAGGACAGCTACTCCGTCACCCACTGGCGGCAGCTGGTCAGTCGCTGGCTTTCGGGCTGATACTGCTCGCCATGGCGTTGATCGGTTTGCTGCGCGGCGAACTGCTCGACACTTGGCAAAACCAGTTGCCGGATGACGCCCCCAACCATTTCGTACTGAATGTCCTGCCCGCCGACCGCGACGCGTTCGCCGCACGCATTCAGGCCCTCTCTGATCACGCGGCCCCCCTGTACCCAGTGGTCCCTGGTCGCCTGGTTGCCATCAACGGCGAACCGGTGCGCCAGTTGGTAAGCAAGGAAAGCCAGGGCGAGCGTGCGATTCGTCGAGACCTGAGCCTGACCTGGGCCGAGGACCTGCCCTCCGACAATCGTCTGACCGCCGGCCAATGGTGGACCGGAGCCCCAGGCGAACTGCCTGGCGTTTCGGTGGAGGCCGAGCTGGCTGAAAGTCTTCAAGTCCAGCTGGGCGATCGACTCAGCTTCACAGTTGGTGGGCTCACCCGCGATGTCAGCGTGACGAGCCTGCGCGAGGTCAATTGGGACAGTTTCCAGCCCAACTTCTACATGATTTTCGAGCCCGACACTTTGCAGGACGTGCCCGCCACCTACATGACCAGCTTTCACCTGCCGGAAGGCAAGGATCGCGAATTGGTGCAGCTGGCCAGGGACTTTCCGTCTGCGACGATATTTCAGGTCGAAGCCTTGCTCAGCCAGTTACGCAGCATCCTGGCGCAGGTGTCGCTAGCGGTCGAATATGTGCTGATGTTCGTGCTGGCGGCAGGCCTGGCGGTATTGTTCGCCGGCCTACAAGCAACGCTGGACGAACGGATTCGTCAAGGTGCGCTGCTTCGGGCGCTGGGGGCGGAGCGGAAATTACTGCTCAGAGCCAGACGTACCGAATTCGGCGTATTAGGCGCCGCCAGCGGTGTGCTCGCAGCGTTGGGTTGTGAACTGGTCAGCGCCCTGCTCTACCACTTCGTCTTCGATCTTCGCTGGCAGCCCCACCCATGGCTGCTTTTGCTGCCCCTGATCGGCGCGCTACTGGTGGGCGCTGCGGGTGTGCTGGGTACGCGCCGAGCACTTAACGCCAGCCCGCTGAATGTGCTGCGTGAAAATTGACCGGTGCAGGCAGCGGGTTGGACTGCCTGTAGAATCCCCAGCCCGTGCCTGAACTGGAAACGCCATGAGCCGTTATCGTCCACCTCGCCCTGCCGGTACCCCTCTGATCACCCCCGAAGGCGAGGCAAGGCTACGAGCCGAGCTGCATGAACTGTGGCATGTGAAGCGGCCTCAGGTTACCCAGTCGGTCAGCGAGGCAGCCGCGCAAGGGGACCGTTCGGAAAACGCTGAATACACCTACGGCAAGAAGATGCTGCGCGAAATCGACAGCCGCGTGCGTTTTCTGACCAAACGGCTGGAGAAGCTCAAAGTGGTCGCAGAACAGCCCAGCGATCCCGGAAAGGTTTATTTCGGCGCATGGGTGACTGTCGAGGACGAAGAAGGAGAACAGGCCCGCTACCGTATCGTCGGCCCCGATGAGCTGGACCTGCGCCAAGGGCTGATCAGCATCGATTCACCGCTGGCGCGCGCTTTGGTGGGTAAAACGCTGGATGCCGAAGTCCAGGTGCAGACGCCTACCGGACCGAAACTCTGGTACATCACTGGCATCGACTATCCATGACCAGCTAGTTGTTTTCGGACCTATTGGTCACGAAATATCTCGATCTAGCGGATAAGTTCGGTCAACGTGCGCGCTATCACTTTCCTACCCAGCCGCTTGTTCCATCTGGTAACAGGCGTTTCGCTGATGCCGCTACGCCCACTAAGTTTCTGCGTAGGCGAAACACCGCGCCAGAGCACTTCACCCAGTCGCTAGACAAACTGGCACGAATGCTGCGCCGGTTATCGCTGCAGTACGCGCTAGGCGCGGTGAATGGCGAGGGATTGCCCAATCTCCAGTCACCCTAGATGAGTGCATTCATGAATAAGAACAAGACAGTGTTTGCTCTATGCCTCGGGACCGTAATGGCTGTTTCCAGCCAGGTCCAGGCAGGCCTGTTCGGCTCCAGCGGCTATACCCAGACGCGTTATCCGATTGTGCTGGCGCACGGCATGCTCGGTTTCGACAGCATACTTGGCATCGACTACTGGTACGGCATTCCTCAGGCGCTTCGACGTGACGGTGCCCAGGTGTACGTCACTGAAGTCAGTCAGCTCAACACCTCGGAGCTTCGTGGGGAGGAGCTCCTGCAACAAGTCGAGGAGATCGTCGCGATCAGCGGCAAACCAAAGGTGAATCTGGTCGGCCACAGTCACGGCGGACCGACTGTGCGCTACGTCGCTGCGGTCCGTCCCGACCTGGTGGCGTCGGTCACCAGCGTAGGCGCGCCGCACAAGGGGTCCGATGTTGCTGATCTGATACGTCAGATTCCGGAAGGCTCCGGTGGCGAAGCCATCCTCGCCGGCATCATCAACGGAATGGGCGCATTGATTCACTTCCTTTCGGGAAGCACCAGTACCGAACCACAAGACTCGCTCGGTACGCTTGAATCGCTCAACAGCGAAGGTGCTGCTCGTTTCAATGCGAAGTATCCGCAAGGGGTGCCGACCAGTGCGTGCGGCGAAGGCGCCTACAAGGTCAACGGTGTGCGTTACTACTCCTGGAGCGGCACCAGCCCGCTGACCAACCCACTGGATGTGAGTGACGCCATGATGGGAGCAGGCTCGCTGGCATTTGACGAGCCCAATGACGGGCTCGTTGGCCGTTGCAGCTCGCATCTGGGCATGGTCATCCGCGACAACTACCGGATGAACCATCTGGATGAAGTCAATCAGGTGTTTGGCCTGACCAGCCTGTTTGAAACCGATCCGGTGACGGTGTATCGGCAGCATGCCAATCGGCTGAAAAACGCAGGTCTCTGAGGCTCCGGTGGGGCCAGCAGGCCCCACCTTCTGACTAGAAGGCATCCTGATGAAACTTATCGCCGCCCTGTTTGTGCTGACGCTGCTGATCGGCATTGTGATGAACGGCAGTGCCCCGCCCGACCCGGTACCTGCTCAGACGCAAAGCCGCACCGAGAACGATCGGATCAATACCAGCGAGACCCGTCTGCCAGAGCGCTCAGCTCCAATTCCGCGGCCGCAGACAGCTGCACTTGGCCGCCTGCCAGGCTCCTTTGCCGGCACCCAGGTGGACGGTCGACTTCGGGTTGACGCCGCCGGAAAGCTGATCATTGATGCAGAAATACGCCGCGTATTCGATTACTTCCTTGCCTCGATTGGCGAGGAGCCCCTGGAAACCAGCGTAAACCGCCTACGTCGCTATATCGAAGCGCAGCTGCCCACACCTGCAGCAGGCCACGCCACCCAGCTGCTGAGCCAGTACCTGGACTACAAGCGGCAGCTGCTGATGCTGGAACAGCAGCATATGCAGCAGGCAGACATAGACGCCATGCGCAACCGGCTGCGCGCAGTTCAGCAGTTGCGTGCAGGAATTTTCGATGACCTGGTCCATCAGACCTTTTTCGGTCTGGACGAAGCAGCTGACCGCTTCATGCTGGACCGCCTGGCAATTCGTCACGATCCAAGTCTTGATGCGTCAGGCAAGGGCGCCGCACTGGACCGCTTGCGCAACAACCTGCCAGCGGAACTGCAGGATCCGATGGCGGCACAGATGCAAGTACAGCTGCGCGAACAGACCCGCGCATTAGCAGCCAGTGGTGGCAACCCCACGGACCTGCGCCAGCTACGCCAGCAATTGGTTGGCAACGCAGCCGCAGCCCGTCTGGAGCTGCTCGACGCCAAGCGTCAAGCATGGCAGGCCCGCGTCACCGCCTACCGCGAGGAAAAACTTCGGATTGAACGCAGCCGGGGCCTCGGCCAAGCGGATAAACGTGCCGCCATTTCCCGCTTGGCGACCGAACGTTTCACCGAGCATGAACGTCAGCGCCTTCAAGCGGCTGGGCAACTGGTTGCGGCTGAGCGCGGCTGAGCGTTCAGTTGCCAGCGCTTTGCGGGCCCCCCTCGAGCAGATACCGCTCGCGGGTATAGGCCAGGTAATACTTGTTCACAGCATTGACGTAGCTGACCACACCCATGCCCATGGTCGACATGGCAACGCGCTCGACCTGAAAAAACCATTGATCAGGATTGAGACCTCGACGCCGCGCTTCCGCGCGCAAGCTCTGGACTCGCTGCGGACCGAGGTTGTACGCGGCCAGCACAAACGCCATGCGCTCGCGCTCATTCAGCCTGGGGCTGGAGAAAAAGGATTTGCGGATGCTTGCCAGATACTTCGCGCTGGCCAGCACATTGTTGTCCAGCTGGCCGATGTCCTGCACCCCCATGCTGCGAGCGGTCGCTGGCGTTACCTGCATCAGCCCGGTGGCGCCGGAGGCTCCGCGGGCAGATGGGTTTAGCGTCGACTCTTTGAAAGCCAGAGCCGCCAGGTTGAGCCAGTCAATCTCCTGCCCCTGAGCATGCCGCTGCAAGGTCGGACGCACCTTTTCCAGGCGCTGTCTGCCGACACGATCGAGCGGGTACTGAACCCGATAGAGCCTGCGGTAGACGCGAACAAATGCCGCGTCCTGGTTATCCGGCGCGTTGTAGGTTTGAAGAAAACGGTCGATGCTCGCGCGCAACATCCCCGCATCCTTTTGCACAAACCAGTGCATGTCAGCGGGAGCGCCCAACGTCAGCGTCGACTCGATGCGCAATTTCGGCAGCACTTTGACCCATCGCTCCGCAATCGGCTGCTCCACCACCGTTGCCGGATAGACGCCGGCTTGTACCATCTCCAGCACGTCTTCCACCGCCAGCGTGGGATCGACCCATTCGACGGCAATCGGTGCTCGCCCAGCCTGCATCAAGGTTCTATTGAGCTTGTCCAGAGCAGAACCTGCGGCACTGCCAGCGGACAACGCCAAGCCACGACCGGATAGCTGCTCGAAACTGTGATAGCGGGGACCACCCTGCCGACTCACTAATACCATCGGCACCGGACCGATCAGCGAGCGACTACGGCTCAGCCTGCGTATCGTTCCTTGCGGCAAGATTTCCCCGGGCGCGACCAGATCGCCCTCCCCGCGCTGCAGCGCGCCGAGCAGCTGATCCTTGGCCTTGGGAATGATCTTCAAGGTGATCGGAGGCCCTTTCGACCCTCGATTGAGATACTGCTCGAACGCACGCAGGCGTACATACTCAACACCAATAGCTTCGCCTTTAACCTCGCCGGAGCTATTGCGACTTTGATTGACCAGCACCCGCAAAACGCCGCTGCGGCGGATGTCCGCAAGATCGCGTACGGTATCGCCCGATTGCCAGGCCTGCGGCCCCATCACCCGCGCAGACGCCGGCCAGGGCATAAGCACGAGCAGACACAGCAGCAAGGAAAATAATCGGGTCATTTCCGGATATCGGCTCGAATCAGACAAGCTATACAGCGGCTACCCCGCCGCAGGGTGGCGAAGATTGTCACAGCCTTGGCCTGATCGCCAGCAACACCTTTTCATCTACATTAATTATCATGCTCAAGTAGCTGATTTTAATGCATATATTTTGATCTCATAAGCGAGACATTTCATGCAGCTTGTCGACATCGGAGTCAACCTTACCCACCCTACCTTCGCCCGAGCCCCACGCGCGGTCGTAGATCGTGCCCACGCAGCGGGCGTTGCCCAGCTCGTCCTGACGGGCACCAGCCTCGACGAAAGCGAATCGGCGTTAGCACTCTGCCGGGATCTGGATGAAGGCGGACATCGGCTGTTCTGCACAGCAGGCATTCACCCTCATGACGCGAGCCAATGGACTTCCAGTACCGGCGCACAGCTCAAGTCCCTACTCGGCGAACCCGAGGCTCGCGCGGTTGGTGAATGCGGGTTGGATTTCAACCGGGACTTGTCTCCTCGCGCGCAACAGGAGCGAGTCCTTGAAGAACACCTGCAATTGGCAGTAGAAACCGGCCTGCCGGTGTTTCTTCATGAGCGCGACGCCGACCAACGTCTGGTACAGATTCTCAGGCCGTTCCGTGATCAGCTCAGCGCTGCAGTGGTGCACTGCTTTACCGGCGAAAAACGCGCCCTCTACGCCTATCTCGATCTCGACCTGCATATAGGAATCACCGGCTGGATCTGTGACGAGCGCCGCGGCACCCACCTGCACCCATTGGTGCGCGACATTCCTGCGACCCGTTTGATGCTCGAAAGCGATGCTCCATATCTGCTACCGCGCACGCTGCGACCCAAGCCCAAAGGTGGCCAGAACGAGCCAGCGTTTCTTCCTGAAGTGCTTCGTGAAGTGGCCCGGCACCGCGGTGTCAGCGAAGAACAGCTGGCGCAAAGCACGACGCATTGTGCTCAGGAATTCTTTCGCATACAGCCGATAAATGAGGACTGAACTGACTCAAGCCCAACACGTTTCGGCCGTTAACAGAACGGGTTCGCAAAAAAGCGGCGATGCCTCCGCGCGACGAACCGTTCCGGTCATCGACATAAGAAGAGCATGCAATGGCTTTATGGATTCGCGATCTGTCACTGAAGTACAAGTTCTGGGCGCTGAACCTGGTGTCGTTCGCTACCACCCTGCTGCTGGTGCTCTTTGCCCTGCAACTTGAACAGCAGTCGCGAAGCCAGGACGCCCAGAACAACGCGCAGCAGATAGGGGCACTGATACAAAGCTGGCCGGAAGGCACAGCAATGCCCACGGGTGGTGACATTCAGGTGTTTCCGGCTGGTCAGGCCATCACTATCGAGGGGCGACCAGTAGCCGCCCGCCAGGGGTGGGTAGCCATCGAGCATGACCGTCTGTTCGACACTACGCCGGTGCTGGGCGCCCAGATTGTGACCAGACCGGGCGGAGAAACCCTGGCTGTGCTGGCGCGCGTGCCCAGTGCCATACAGCTGCTGGGTGAACATTTTCTCAGCTATGCCGTTGCTGTTGCTGTGCTGATGTTGGTACTACTGGCCGCATCACAGCTGCTGATTCATTTCCTCCTCAGCCATCTCAATACACTCAAGAATGTCATGGTGCATGTCGAGCGCAGCGGCGATCTTGCGATGCGCGTGCCGTTGGCGAGCCGTGATGAAGTGGGCGAGATGGCAGCGGCATTCAACGCCATGCAGGCCGGTTACCAGCGCATTGTCGGCACCGTAGCCCAAGCGGCCACCCGCCTCGATGAAGGAGCGGCTCGCCTTGCATCGAGCATGGGTGAGGTCCGCCAGGGCATGCTCGGCCAGCAGAGCGAAACCGATCAGGCCGCAACCGCGATCAACGAGATGACCGCCACCGTCTACCACATCGCCGAACACGCCAGAGAGACGCGCGACCAATCACAGAGCGCGGACCAGCTTGCGGGCAATGGGCAGCAGGTCGTAGGGCGAGTCGAGCGCTCGATATCCAGCCTGTCGCAGGGCGTACAGCAGACTGCCGAAACCATCGAGCAGCTTGCCGCCGACAGCCAGAAAATCAACGGTGTGGTCAGTGTCATTCACAGCATCGCCGAACAAACCAATCTGCTGGCATTGAACGCAGCCATTGAAGCGGCACGTGCGGGGGAAATGGGCCGAGGCTTCGCGGTGGTTGCGGATGAAGTGCGTAGCCTGGCCAAACGCGTTCAGGTATCGACTGACGAAATCACGCAGATGATCGCCGGGCTGCAGGGCATGACCCGCGACGCCGTCGAGTTCATGCAGGAGAGTTCGCTCAAGGCGGACGACTGCGTGCGCGAGGCACGTGAAGCAGGACTAGCACTTGAAGCCATCACCGCAGCGGTGGCACAGATGCGCGAGAGCAACACGCAGATTGCCGTTGCCGCCGAGCAACAAAGCGAAGTTGCCGAGGAGCTGAACCGCTCGGTCACCGGCATTCGCGACGTTACTGAGCAAACCGTGCAGCAAACCGTCGAGTCGGCGAACACCAGCGCTGAACTCGCCGCACTTTCCGGCGAGCTCAGCAAGGCGATCCACCAACTCAAGCTCTGAGCGCATCAGCCTGTACGGATGACGTGCCTGCCCGCGGGTTTAACGACGCAGCGGGCAGCGCCCTAATTAACCGAAGACGGTTACCGTTTGCCGACTCAGGGCAATCAGCTCACCTTTACCGGTCCATAACGCCGCGGCGCAATGACCGTAGCCGTCCTGAGCGTGCTCGATCACCGCGCGGTATCGGCACCACTCGTGAGTGTCGATTATTGGCAGTGGCTGAACAAATTCGATAGTCCAGGTCAGCGAGCTGCCCGGCGCGAAACTGTTCAGATGAGGCAGCACTGCTGGCGGCCACGCGTCGACGAGCGCCAGCAGATGCGAGACGGTTACCGGCTCCCGGTCGACCTCGCCACGCTGACGAACCCACCCGCCCATTTCCCGTGAGGTGTTACCAGAGAAAGGCAAACCACCGATGCCCCAGCGCATGACCAGATGGCGAGTGAACTCAGGTGTGGCGCCGCTGATGTAGGGCAACTCCTGACAGGCCTCCACCGGTGGCAGTTCAGGCGCCGGCTCAGCTTCCACCCTGACGGCAGAGACACGCGCCGCACCAAAACTGCCTTGCACCAGTGTGACTACCTGACCGTTCTGGACGGCACGGCCTAGCACCTGACTGACCGCCTTGCCTTCGCGCAGCACCTCGGCCTCAAAGCTAACGGGCACATCAACCGCAAGCGGCCCTACAAAGCTTATTGACAGCGACCGCACCGGGCGATCACTTGGCACCTTGGCCTGCATGGCTTCGAACACCAGCGCGGCGGCCAGCCCGCCGAAGCCGGCTCGCCCCTGCCCCCAGCTGGAAGGCACGACGACATCTTGAGGAGTTTCACGCACGGCTTGTAGCAGTTCGGACAGGGTCATTCCCAACCTCGGCTCGTTATTATTGGGTTTATCTTATCGCCGCACCCACCAGCACAGAAATCGGCGAATGATCGGTGATGTCATGCCATCGCGAGCAGCTATGGCTTCTCGCTGTCGATGTCACGCCGCCTTTTGCTCCCACTGCCACGCCAGGGTAGCTGTCGGCGCAACCTGTAGAGCGCAGCCTTCATCTCGGCCAGCTCGGTTGGCTGCCCCCCATAGCGGGCTTGTTCATACAGCCCGGAAAACCTCTGGATCTGGGCAGCAACATCCGGCAGCTGCTCTGCAGCGCGTTGGGCGAAGTCGCGCGCGCCCTCACCCGACTGCCGCGCGATGCCATGTCGCGCCAGCAGTTGTTCGAAGCGCTGGAACTCACGCAGCTGAGCATCCTGTTCCCGGCGCCAGGGCTTCAGGAGCGCAAGCGCCAGCAGGACAATCAGCAACGCGCCCAGGGCGACCATCATAAAACCGAGATTGCGGGCGTCGACCTTGCCGAACAGGCCTCGCAACACTTCTAGCTGTCGTTCGCCCTGGTAATTCAGCACCCAGCGCTGCCAGCCGTAATTAAGACAGTCCCAACCAAACCGCAAGTCGTTCAGCCAGCTGATATCACGGTAGCGCCGGAGGTCCATCATGGCGCCTTCGATCAGATCCTGCTCAGCGCCAAGCGCCTCCTCCAGCCCTCGTTCGATGCGTTCCGGTGCGACCTGAAATGTCGGATCCACACTGACCCAACCGCTGCCCGCCTGCCAGTATTCGACCCAGGCATGAGCATCGAGTTGACGCACCGACAGGTAGTTGCCCGACGGGTTGACCTCCCCGCCCTGATAGCCGGCGACCACCCGCGCGGGAATACCTGCTGCGCGCAGGACAAAGGTCATCGCGCCTGCGTAATGCACGCAAAATCCGTCCAAGGTCTCGAAAAGGAAACCGTCGACGATATCCTCACCAACGGGCGACGGACGCAACGTATAGCGGTAGGGCTGCTGGTTGAAATGGCTAAGCAGTGCTTGCACCGTTGCCTTGGGTGTCTGGTGCTGACGCCGCAGTTCTGCGGCCCAGGCCCTGCTGCGTAAGTTACCCGATGAGGGCAGCTCTAGAGCCCGTCCGAGGGTCGTAGGTCCAGCGTCTGGTTCACGCCGCGCCTCCGGCCAGGATGTCGCCCGGTACAGCAGCGGCTTCTCAACCGGCCGTGGGCGCGCCAGATGGAAGTCGCTCATCAGTCGCACGTCGCCTGCATCTACCTGCGCTACGTCTAATGCATACAACCAAGGCCGCCCACTGGGCTGCATGACGATACTGTACTCAACCGGCGCGCCCCGCGGCGACCACTCCGGGGCTCGTGGAAGCTGCGATGAAAAAGACTGAGACCACCGCCGCCCATCGAAACGCTCGAAGGTGACCGCACGCCAGTACAGCTGGTCCCGCTCGGGGATCGGGCCTTCAAAACTGGCGCGAAACGCCAGTGCATTCGAGCGACTCAGTTCGGCCATGTCGCCCGGCGACATGCTGTCAGCCAGACCCGTCACGCCGCGATCCTTCGGCTGCGGCAATGACCAGAGCGGTCCCAAGCGCGGAAAAAGCACGAACAGGACCAGCATCAAGGGAATCGCCTGCAGAAGCAAAGCGCCAGCCAGTCGCAGCGTCGGCCAGGGATGTGTGCCCGCCGGACTCTGCTGCAGACCTATCATCGCCGCCAGCAGCGCGACGATTGGTGCCAGACTGTAAAGCCCGGCGAGCAGCCCGTCATTGAACAAATAACTGGTGACCACGGCAAAGAAGCCAAGAAACACCAGGACAAGGGCATCGCGACGGCTGCGCATTTCGACCAGCTTGAGGATGAACGCCGCGATGAGCAACACCACGCCAGCATCGAGCCCGATCAACCCCCCGCGCGAAAAATAGACGCCAAACGCAGCGCCTAGCATCATCACTGCTTTCACCCAGCCCCGCGGGTATCGAGCGCGCATGCGAAAAATTTGCACCCGCCAGATCGCGCAACCCAGCCAGAGGCCAATGATCCACAGTGGCAGGTGAGCCAGATGCGGCAAGATGACCAGCACCTGTGCTACCAACAGCCAGATCAGGCCGTTACGCGGAATGGGCTGCAGGCTGCTCATTTCGGCTCCACAGACGGCAGTCCGAACAACGCCAATGCCCGAAGGCTGCGGTTGCGGTGTTCTACGCCAGCGCCAGCTTCGATGGTGGCGTCCGCGACACGGAGGGCGAAGGGTTGCTGGCGCGCCGACAGCTCCACTACCCAGTGGCAGAGCAACGACAATCGGGATTCGACATCGCCGTCGAGTGCAGCAAAATCCAGTAATGGGTCCTCGCCGGATAGCGCAGTGAAATCCTTGACCAGCAAGCCTTGCCCTCGAGAGTAGGCTTTCCAGTTCAAACGTTTTCTCGAGTCGCCTGGTTGCCAGGGGCGCAAGCCTTGGTAATCGTCGATGCCGCTGCCTTGCGCCAGCGAACCCTCAGCGCTCTCTTCGGCGTGCCCACCGCTTTTTGGCGGCTCGCCTGCGACTGGGCGTGGATAGACCAGTGCGGCCTGCTGCAGGTCTACCCAGCTCCAGGCCACTAGAATGCCCAAGGGAAACCTGCTTTCCACACGTAACCGTCCTGGTCTCAACCAGCCACGGTGCTCGGTGGGCAAGCTCAGTTCCAGTTCGCAGGAACCTGCTGCCGGCACGTCCACCAACTGCAAACCACTTTTAGGCCAGCCCACCGAGACGGCCTGGTACAGGCGACCGCGGCTTTCCAGACGCACCCGCAAGCGGGCCTGCTCGCCGAGGAAAACCGCCTCCGAGCCCCCCGCTTTTAATTCGAGCCCCGCCAGATTGCGCCAGGTATGCAAAATCGCCACGACAAATACCGAGCCCAGCAAAAATGTCAGTGCGTAAGCCAGGCTGTTCTCGTAGTTAATCGCGGCAAGCAACATCAACAGCAGCGCGACCAGGAAACTCATCCCGACCGCCGTAGGCATGATGAAGATGCGACGCTGGTTGAGGCGTACGCTAGGGCCTGGCGGTATGCGTTTCAGCAGCCAGCGATCTCGTATCCGTGGTAGCACTCGCATACCCGCCCCCGTCAGTCCGGCAGAGGCGGCGTCACAGCGCCGGCACTTCGCGCAGCAGCCATTGCACCAATGCGCCGCCGCCATGTCCGGTGGCATCGGCGCGTTCGCGCAACCGATGGCCGACCACCGAGGGCAGCACCGCCTGGACGTCTTCCGGGATTACATAGTCTCGACCGTCGAGAAAGGCCCAGGCACGGGCTGCCGCCAGCAGCGCTAGGCTCGCACGGGGTGACAAGCCCCAGGCGAATTGCGGCTGGGTGCGCGTGGCCTCGACCAGGCGCAGGACGTAATCGACCAGAGCATCACTGACGCGAACGGCGCTCACCGCCTGCTGGATAGCAGCTAACTCGGCGCGATCCAGCTGGGGTTGTAATCGGGCGAGCAAATCGCGACGCGAATCGCCGAGCAGCAATGCTTTCTCCGCCGCTTTAGCCGGGTAGCCCAGCGAAAGGCGCATGAGAAAGCGATCCAGCTGTGATTCAGGGAGGGCAAATGTACCGCCGGAGCTGACCGGGTTCTGCGTGGCGACCACGAAGAAGGGCTCGGGCAAAGGTCGCGTCGCGCCCTCGATCGTTACCTGCCCTTCTTCCATGGCTTCAAGCAACGCACTCTGGCTCTTCGGTGTAGCCCGGTTGATTTCGTCCGCCAGCACCAGCTCGGCGAAGATCGGTCCCGGATGAAACACAAACTGAGCGCTTTCCTTGTCGAATACCGAGGTGCCGAGAATATCGCCCGGCAGCAGGTCGGAGGTGAACTGGATGCGCTGGAAATCCAGCCCCATGACCTTCGCAAGCGCATGGCTCAAGGTCGTCTTGCCCATACCGGGCAGGTCCTCGACCAGTAGGTGCCCCCTCGCCAGCAGGCAGGCCATGGCTAATCGCACCTGCGATTGCTTGCCGAGCAGCACTTCATTGACCGACCGCAGACAGACTTCCAATCGGGTGCGCATGCAACTCTCCTTTGTTTGTTCCTTCGATCCTACTGACCCGGCCAGCGCAGGCAAAGCGGTGAAACTTGGTGTTGCGAACTTGTGATACGTCACTTGATCCGGCGGGTGACGACGCCACACCGCTTCACAGCTTGGGTAGCTTCCTGACCTAATCGATCAGAAACATGGGTCCCTGCTAGGGTCGCTGCATCTCGAAACGCTCTCGCGTATAGCTGTACGCCGCACCGCCCAGCCTGCCAACCAGATCAAGCCGGGCCGAATCGACGCGACCTCGCTCATCGAGAACACTGTCGTCGATGTGCGCCAACAACACTTCGGCGAAGATGAGCTGACAGTTAGGCGACTCGGGCGGATACGGCAGGATCTGCGCTACGCGACATTCGAAGGCAACCGGCGCACCGGCGACCCGCTGCACCTTCACGAGGCTAGCCGGTTCGCTGGCAATCACGCAGTGCTCAAACTCGCTGATGCCGTGTGGCAAGGTAGCCGCAGAGGCGTTCATCGCTTCGGCTTGCTCGGCGCTGACGAGCTGAACAACGAGCTCCCCTGTCTCGTTCGCGTTCCGGGCGGTGTCTTTTGGTAGGCCGTCTTTCAAGCCGACGTTGATCAGCAACGTTGGAGGGTTACTGCTGATGACCTGGAAGAAGCTGAACGGGGCAAGATTGCTGACGCCCGAGGTCGAGCAAGTCGAGACCCAGGCAATGGGTCGCGGCGTAATGGTGGACGTTAGCCAACGATAGGCCTCGACTGGTGCCAGCGTGGAAAAATCAAGCTGCATGTAGATCCCTGCTGAGTCGGTTCAGTAATTGCGAGGAACCGATGGATAAGGAAGTGGCAGCCAGCCGACCGCCACAGCATGGCAGCAACATCAGCGTCCTGCGCGCGACTCACGCAGATAGAAACGGGCCTTCTTGGCCTTCTCCACGCAGCCCTGGTAGGCCTCGAATTGTTGCTGGGTCTTGGCGCCGGTCAGCAGTGCCATCGCCTTGGAATAGCTGACGGTGCCGGCGAAGCCTTCCGCCTCGGCCAGGCTTTGCTCTTCCCAGGCGGCGTTCAGCTGTGATGCACAGCTGTCTCGGTAGGCAGTCTTGGCGGCGCAACCGGTCAGGGTCAGTGCCAACAGCGATAGACAGATTAAGTTCTTCATCCCTAGATCCTCGTTTTGAGACCTGCTCAGTGTTGATGACCCGCAGCGCGCTCGCGCAAGAACTCGACGACCGCGTTTTGCTCACCAGCGAACTCGATTCTGGCGGCCTTGTTTTCACGCTGGTAGGCATACATCGGATCGTAGTACTGCCTCAACAACGCCTCGATCCATCCGCGGTGCAGATCAACCGAACCCGTACTCGCCTGTTCGGCAAGTGCCTGATCCATGATCGCTGCCAGCCGTGTGTAGCATTCGCCGCCGAGCCGCTTGCTGATATTGACCAGGCTTTGCTGCAAACGCTCGGCAAATGCAGTGAAACCTCCGTCGCCGAACTCGGTGATGAACTCTGCACAGAGATCGATCACATAGTCCTTGAGGATACGATCAACCCGGCCCTCGAAACTGTCTTCGAGCCAGACCAGCGGATAGTGCTGCATACCCTGGAACAAGGGCAGCGGGATAGAACAGCGTCCGACCAGCCGCGCTTCATCTTCCAGCACGAACTGCCTGGCACCGGCTTTCTGCATCTTCAACAAGCGGATCGCCAGAGCGTTCTCGAAGTCGATCTGCACCGGCTGCGGGGTGGCGCGCTTGCCAAAGCTAGAGCCGCGATGATTGGCAATGCCTTCCAGATCAACTCCGTCTTCCAAACGCGCCAGCACCTCGGTTTTACCCGTCCCGGTCATACCGCCGACCAGCACGAAATTGTCATGCGCGGCCGCACGCTCTATGGTCTCCAGCAGAAAATGGCGCATCGCCTTGTAGCCGCCGGTCACGCGCGGATAGTCGATCCCCGCCTCAGTCTTGAGCCACTGCTGGACCAGCTGCGAACGCAATCCACCGCGGAAACAGTAGATATAGCCCTGAGGGTTGTTGCGGGCGAAGTCGGCCCAAGCCTGAATACGCTCAGCCTTCACTTGACCACTCACCAGCCGGTGGCCTAGTTCGATCGCCGCTTGCTGCCCCTGCTGCTTGTAACAGGTGCCAACCCTCTGGCGCTCGAGATCGTTCATCAGCGGCAGGTTGACCACGCCAGGGAACGCGCCCTTGGCGAATTCCACAGGCGCTCGTGCGTCCATCATCGGCACATCGTTAAGAAACAGCTCGGCAAAATTATCGGTATCGCCACGCATCAACGTACCTCGACGGCAAAGGCGCCGGCTTCAATCAACTCACCGATCGGCTGGAGCATCAGGCCGAGTTCAGCGGCAACTGCGAGGAATTCGGCCTCCCCTTCAGGGGCAACCGCGACCAACAATCCGCCGCTGGTCTGCGGATCACACAACAACTGCTTCTGCACTTCGTCAATGGGAGCAATACGGTCACCATAACTCTCGAAGTTGCGCCCCGTACCGCCAGGCACACAGCCCTGTTCGAGGTAATACTCGACACCTTCCAGGCGCGGCACGTGAGCGTAATCGATGCACGCAGTCACAGCGCTGCCATCGGCCATTTCGACCAGATGTCCGAGCAGCCCGAAACCGGTGACGTCCGTCATTGCACGTACGCAATCGAGCTTGCCGAAGCGGCTACCGGGGGTGTTGAGCGTGCACATCCAGTCACGCGCCCTGCCGACATCCTCGGGTCGCAATTTGGCCTTTTTCTCCGCGGTCGTGAGAATGCCTATACCTAGGGGCTTGGTCAGATAGAGCTTGCAGCCAACCGAGGCTGTGTCGTTACGTTTCATCTGGTTCTTGTTGACCAGACCGGTCACGGCCAAACCGAATATCGGTTCGGGCGCGTCGATCGAATGCCCGCCGGCTAGCGGAATGCCTGCGGCCTCACACACGGCTCGGCCACCCGCGATGACCTCGCGCGCCACCTCAGGCGGCAGCACGTTGACGGGCCAGCCAAGGATGGCGATCGCCATGAGAGGATCACCGCCCATCGCGTAGATATCACTGATGGCGTTGGTCGCGGCGATACGGCCGAAGTCGAAGGGATCGTCGACGATTGGCATGAAGAAATCGGTAGTCGATACCACGCCGCGCTCTTCGTCGATGCCGTAGACCGCGGCATCATCACGCGAGGCATTTCCGACCCACAGGCGGGGATCAAGGTTCTGTGCCCCGCTGCCCGCGAGGATCACGTCCAGCACCTTGGGCGAAATCTTGCAGCCGCAGCCGGCACCGTGGCTGTATTGGGTGAGGCGGATGGGTTCGCTCATCTGGGAAAGACTCTCGTGATGCTGGCAAAACGGGCAACGATTGTAGCAAGGCTGGTGACCACATCGCTGCGGCGTGAGCCGAAGGGATTGCACGGAAACGACCAGCTCCTCGCTTTAGCTTGAAGCTTGCAGCCTGAAGCTGGAAGCTATCGCCCAACGCCAATAGGGAGAACTACATGGGCAACAAGGTCGCACTGGTGTTGGGATCGGGAGGGGCTCGCGGCTACGCGCACATCGGCGTAATCGAAGAACTCGAGACCCGGGGCTACGAGATCACCTGTGTCGCAGGTTGTTCGATGGGCGCAGTCGTAGGCGGCATCTACGCAGCCGGGAAGCTTGGGGAATACCGCGAGTGGATTGAAAGCCTGGACTACTTCGACATGCTGCGATTGGTCGATCCGAGTTTCAGCCTCGGGGCGATACGCGGCGAGAAGATTTTCGGACGCATCAGGGAGATGCTCGGCTCGGTCAACATTGAGGATTTGCCAATCCCATTCACGGCCGTCGCCGCCGACCTGACGAATCAGCAGGAGATCTGGTTTCAGGAGGGCAATCTGGAACTGGCGATGCGCGCCTCGGCAGCTATCCCAAGCCTGTTCACGCCGGTCATGCAAGGCAACCGGATGCTGGTCGACGGCGGCATACTCAATCCCCTGCCCATCGTGCCGGTGGTCTCTAGCCACAGCGACATCATCATCGCCGTCAATCTCAACGCCAACAACCATCGGCAATACCCGCTGCCGGAAATAATCCGCCCAGGACGCTTCGATGCCATGGTCAGCTCGATCAGCTCACACCTGCCGTTCTGGCGCAGCAAAGGGCTCGAAGACCATATTGCCGAACTCACTGCCGTTGGTGGACCTGGCGAGGCCCAGCCGCCGGCCGCCCCATCAGGGCAAAGTGCGCCGAAGTCGGCCGAGGGATCGATGGTGATTGATGTGGGCGGTCCGGCATCCTTGCTGGAGCTCATCAACCAGAGCTTCGAAGTGATGCAATCCTCATTGACCCAATACAAGATCGCTGGCTATCCGCCCAACGTCCTGGTGAACATCCCCAAGCGCGCCTGCCGTTTCTACGAATTCTACAAAGCCCCTGAGCTGATCAAGTTGGGACAGATCGTTGCCAGCGATGCGCTGGACAAATACGAGAGCGAGCAGCTCTAGCGGCTCGAACCTGCGTAACCGACCGGCAACAGAGCTGCCAGCAACAGTCAGCTAGTCGCGTACCGCTGCATCTTCCAGTTGATCACTCGGACGCTTTGCTGGCGAGACGATGCCTGGCACTTCCTTGACCAGCCAGTCTTCCAGCAGGCTGTAAGCAACTGCCAAGAGCGTCGGACCGAGGAACAGCCCCATGAAGCCGAACGCCAACACGCCACCAAACACGCCAAGCAGCACCACCACCAAGGGCAGGTTACCGCCGCGGCTGATCAGGTAGGGTTTCAGCACGTTGTCCACGCCACTGATGATGAACATGCCCCATATCCCCAGAAATACGGCCATGCCGTACTGACCCTGCCAGGCAAGCCAGAGCGTGGCGGGGCCCCAGATCAGCGGCGGCACCATCAGGAAACTGAAAGCGAAGGTCAGCAGACCGAGGATCAGCGCACCGGGTATGCCGGCAATGCTGAATCCGACGTACGCCAGAATCGCCTGGGCAGCCGCGGTGCCGATCACACCGTTAACGACACGCTGAACCGTACCGGCTACCAACTCCAGGTAGTGATCAGCGCGGTCACCAATCAGTCGATGCAGCAGACTATGTACGAACGCAGCCAGTTTCGGCCCATCTCGATAAAAGAAGAACACCAGTACCAGGCTGAGCGCCAGTTCCAGCATCCCACCGCCAACGCGTGCGCTGCGCACCAACAACCAGTTGCCCACCTGACCTATATAAGGCCGGATCGTCGCGAAGAAGGCCGTACCTTGCTCATCCAGCGTGTTCCAGAGACTCAGCAGGTTGTCGCCAATCAGCGGCAATTCAGCGAGCCACGCCGGCGGTGGCGGCAGCCCCTGCACCTGCAGATTGTGCACCAGCACGTTGACCTCGCGGATCTGGTCGGCAATGTTGAACCCCAACCAGACCAGCGGCACCGCTACCAGGACCATCCATCCGCCCGTTAAAAGGGTGGCGGCAAGCGTGGAATTGCCGTTCATCCATCGGGTGAGTACGCGCATGATCGGCCAGCTGGCGAATGCCAGCACCGCCGCCCAGAAGAGCGCTGAGGCAAACGGGGCCAACACCCACACGCAGGCGCCGAGCAACACCAGGAGCAGAATCTGCACCAGCAGACGATCGTTGTTGAGCATGGTG
>TARA_R100000541_G_scaffold340_16_pt1 | contig 81317 bp, 70 predicted proteins | sample TARA_R100000541 | Tara Oceans TARA_R100000541 (sample SAMEA2621416) | marine metagenome | biome: marine biome (ENVO:00000447); feature: surface water layer (ENVO:00002042); material: "saline water (ENVO:00002010), including plankton (ENVO:xxxxxxxx)" | depth 5 m | reverse complement strand
TTGCCATCGGGCGTGGGGATCAGTTGCTGGGCAACGATAGCTTTGAGGTTCAGCGACAGGTCCATCCAGACCTGCTGCTGACGGTCGGCGGGGAAGAAGTTGATAATTCGATCCAGCGCCTGGTTGGCGTTGTTGGCGTGCAGGGTCGCCAAACACAGGTGCCCGGTTTCAGCGAAGGCCACGGCATAGTCCATGGTCTCGCGGGTCCGCACTTCACCAATCAGGATCACATCCGGCGCCTGGCGCAGGGTGTTTTTCAGCGCCACATCGAAGGAATCCGTATCGATCCCCACTTCACGCTGGGTGACGATGCAGCTCTGGTGCTGGTGAATGAACTCGATCGGATCTTCGATGGAGATGATATGGCCGCTGGAGTTCTTGTTGCGGTAGCCGATCATCGCGGCCAGCGAGGTCGATTTGCCGGTACCGGTCGCACCGACGAACAACACCAGGCCGCGCTTGGTCATCGCCAGCTTTTTCAGCACTTCGGGAAGTTTCAGGTCTTCCAGCGTTGGAATGTTGGTCTCGATTCGGCGCAGCACCATGCCGGCAAGGTTGCGCTGATAGAAGGCGCTGACCCGAAAACGGCCGATGCCGCGCGCACTGATGGCGAAGTTGCATTCATGGTTTTCGGTGAACTCGCGACGCTGCTGCTCGTTCATCACCGCATGGACCGTCTCGCGGGTCATCTCCGGCGACATCGGCGTTTTGTTCACCGGAAGGATCTTGCCGTTGACCTTCATTGAAGGCGGCACACCAGCGGTAATGAACAGATCGGAGCCGCCCTTTTCGACCATCAGGCGCAACAGTTTCTCGAATTCCATCGTCGTTCTCGTAGTCCGGGCGTAGCCGCGCAATGCAAAGCGAAGGGACCCGGCATAGCGCCAAGCCCCGATAGGTTTTAGAAGTTTTCCGGCTGCTTGGCTTTTTCCTTGGCGCTGTCGCGGGAGACCAGTCCCTTGGCCAACAAGCCTTTAAGGCAGGCATCCAGTGTTTGCATTCCCAGCGAGCCGCCGGTCTGAATGGACGAATACATCTGCGCCACCTTGTCTTCACGGATCAGATTTCGGATCGCAGGGGTGCCAATCATGATTTCGTGCGCCGCCACCCGACCACCGCCAACCTTTTTCAACAGGGTCTGGGAGATCACGGCCTGCAGAGATTCCGACAACATCGAGCGGACCATGGACTTTTCTTCAGCCGGGAACACGTCGACTACCCGGTCGATGGTCTTGGCCGCCGAGGTGGTGTGCAGGGTGCCGAATACCAGGTGGCCGGTTTCCGCAGCGGTCAGCGCCAAGCGGATCGTCTCAAGGTCGCGCATCTCGCCGACCAGAATGATATCCGGGTCTTCACGCAGCGCCGAGCGCAGCGCCTCGGAGAAGCCGAGCGTGTCACGATGCACTTCACGCTGGTTGACCAGGCACTTCTTCGACTCGTGAACGAATTCGATCGGGTCCTCGATGGTGAGGATGTGGTGGTACTTGGTGTTGTTCAGGTAATCGAGCATCGCCGCCAGGGTGGTCGACTTGCCCGAACCGGTCGGCCCGGTGACCAGCACCAGCCCGCGTGGTACGTCGGTGATCTTGCGGAAGACTTCGCCCATGCCGAGGTCTTCCATGGTCAGCACCTTGGACGGAATGGTCCGGAATACTGCACCAGCACCGCGATTCTGGTTGAAGGCGTTGACCCGGAAGCGCGCCACACCAGGCACTTCGAAGGAGAAGTCGGTCTCGAGAAACTCCTCGAAATCCTTGCGCTGCTTGTCGTTCATGATGTCGTAGATCAGCGCGTGAACCTGCTTGTGGTCCATCGCGGGGAGATTGATCCGGCGCACATCGCCGTCGACGCGGATCATCGGCGGCAAACCGGAAGACAGGTGCAAATCCGACGCACCCTGCTTGGCACTGAAGGCCAGCAGCTCTGTGATATCCATGGGACTCCCCAATTACAAGCAAGCAGGTAGAATGCCGCGCAGACCCTAAGGTGGCAGGCGCAGGTAATGTCCACGATAGCGACGAATATTGCAAAGGTCGGAACGCGCATCCGTGAGGCGGCGCAAGCTGCAGAGCGCGATCCCGACGAGGTGCTGCTGCTCGCGGTGAGCAAGACCCAACCGGCCGAGGCCATCCGTGAGGCCAGCGAAGCGGGCCTGCACGATTTTGGTGAAAACTACCTGCAGGAAGCGCTGGAAAAACAGGCCGAACTCGCCGACCTACCGTTGGTTTGGCATTTCATCGGCCCCATCCAATCGAACAAGACCAAGCTGATCGCCGAGCATTTCGACTGGGTGCACTCGGTGGACCGTTTGAAAATCGCCCAGCGTCTTTCGGATCAGCGTCCCGACCATCTGCCGCCTTTGAACCTCTGCCTGCAGGTCAACGTCAGCGGTGAAGCCAGCAAGTCCGGCTGCGAGCCGCAAGAGGTTCACGAGCTGGCCCAGGCCATCGCCGCCCTACCTCGCCTGCGCCTGCGCGGCCTGATGGCGATACCCGAACCAACTGACGATCCAGCCGAGCAGCGCGCAGCGTTCGCCCGCCTACGCCAACTGCAGTCCGAGCTGCCGCTGGATCTGGACACCCTTTCCATGGGCATGAGCCAGGACCTGGAGGCAGCCATTGCCGAGGGTGCCACCTGGGTTCGCATAGGCACGGCCCTGTTCGGCGCCCGTGCCTACCCCTCACAGGTGGCTGCAGACGCCCCACCGCATGACTAACAAGGAATCCCACATGAGCACTCCCCGTATCGCCTTCATCGGTGGCGGCAACATGGCCGCGAGTCTGATTGGCGGCCTACGCGCCCAAGGCATCCCGGCCTCCTCGATTTGCGCCAGTGATCCCGGCGCCGACAAACGCAGCGAACTCGAAGCAGCTCATGGCATCGAGGCTTTTACCGACAACGCCCAGGCTGTTGCAGGCGCGGACATAGTGGTCCTCGCGGTCAAACCGCAGGTGATGCAAGCGGTCTGCCGCGACCTGGCTGCACACCTGCAAGCGAATCAGCTGGTCGTGTCGATTGCCGCGGGCATCGATTGCGCCAGCCTGCAGGCCTGGCTGGGTGAAACAACACCACGGGCCATCGTTCGCTGCATGCCGAACACACCATCCTTGCTGCGTCAGGGTGTGAGCGGGCTGTTCGCCAACGATCAGGTGACTTATACGCAAAAGCAGCAAGCCGAACAGCTGTTGTCGGCGGTTGGACTGGCACTCTGGCTGGACAAGGAGTCGCTGATCGACGCCGTGACTGCCGTATCGGGCAGCGGCCCGGCGTATTTCTTCCTGATGATCGAGGCGATGACCGCTGCGGGTGAGCGTATGGGCTTGCCGCGCGATACAGCCGCGCAGCTGACCATGCATACCGCGCTGGGGGCTGCACGAATGGCCTGCGAAAGCGATGTTGGAGCGGCCGAATTGCGACGTCGTGTCACCTCGCCGAACGGAACCACCGAAGCGGCGATCAAAGCCTTCCAAGCGGGCGGTTTCGAAAGCCTGGTTGAGCGAGCGATGACTGCAGCCGCACAACGCTCGGCCGAACTCGCCGAACAACTGGGCAACTAAGGAGCCTTCATGTCGCAACTCTCGCAAGCCCTGATCCTGATCGTCCAGACGCTGGGCAGCCTGTACCTGCTGATCGTCTTGCTGCGTTTCATCCTGCAGCTGGTCCGGGCAGACTTCTACAACCCGCTTAGCCAGTTCATTGTCCGCGCCACGCACCCGCTGCTCAAGCCGCTGCGCCGCATCATCCCCAGTATCGGCGGGCTAGACCTGTCCTCACTGGTACTGGCGATCATCGTCCAGATCCTACTGATGGCGGCGATCCTGATGATCGCGTTCGGCACCATCGGAAACCCGCTGCAGCTTTTGGTCTGGGCCGTCATTGGCGTGACCGGGCTGTTCATCAACATCTTCTTCTACGCGCTTATCATCAGCGTAATCCTGTCCTGGGTCGCACCTGGCAGTCACAACCCGGGCGCCCAACTGGTCAGCCAGATCTGCGAACCGGCATTGGCGCCCTTCCGCCGTCTGCTGCCAAGCATGGGTGGGCTGGATATCTCGCCGATTTTCGCGTTTCTGGCGATCAAGCTGATCGACATGCTGGTCATCAATAACCTGGCAATGATGACCCACATGCCCAACATCCTGCGCTCGCTTATCTGAGCCTGAAACCGCCTTAAGCCTTGTGCAGGCTTTGGGCGGTGGTTCACAAAAGGCTTGATTGACCCGCATCGGGTGGCAGGGATAATCGCCTCCTACGCCTTTCAGGAAGCACCACGACCATGGAACGACTCGACCGGCAGGTGGATGCCTATGTCTCCTGGAAACGCGACCTTATCCGCGAAATAACCCGTTACCGCAGCTGGCTGGCGCACAACCGGCTGAACTCGGAGGTGGTTGAAACCCGCCTGGACCGTTCGCTGAAACTGCTGCGCACCGACCATATAACCCTCGCGTTTGTCGGCGAGTATTCCCGCGGCAAGACGGAGCTGATCAACAGCCTGTTCTTCTCGGAGTATGGCCAGCGCATCCTGCCGTCGCGTGCCGGCCGCACCACCATGTGCCCGACCGAGCTGTTCTTCGATCCCCGCGCGGAACGTTCGTACATTCGCCTGCTGCCAATCGAATCCCGCCTTGAAGACACCAGCATCGCCCAGCTCAAGCGCGCCCCACGCTTGTGGACGAACATTGCGCTGGATCCCACGAATCCTGACGCCATGGTCGAAGCGTTCGGCCAGGTAGCTTCCGCCAAATCCATGCCGGCCGAGCAGGCTATCCAGCTGGGCTTCCACCCCGATGTGCTGGAAGCGTCCGAAGTTAACGGTGAAGTATTGGTGCCGGCTTGGCGACACGCCATGGTCAGCTTCGATCATCCGCTGCTGCGCCAAGGCCTGCGCATCCTCGATACACCCGGCCTCAACGCGCTCGGCAGCGAACCGGAGCTGACGCTGTCGATGCTGCCTAACGCCCACGCGGTAATTTTCCTGCTGTCGGCCGATGCCGGCGTGACGGCCAGCGACATGGGTATCTGGCAACAGCACATTCGCCAGCTCAACGACGGTGGACGAAACCGTCTGTTTGCCGTGTTAAACAAGATCGATGTTCTGTGGGACGACGTCTCCGGTGAGACCTTTGTCAGTGAGGCGATTCAACGGATGCAGGCCGCTACGGCGCAGCAGTTGGACATCGCTGTGGAGGATGTGCTTCCCCTCTCAGCCAAGCAGGCCCTGCTGGCCAAGATTCGCGGCGATCAAAGTCTGCTCGAGCGCAGTCAACTGGTTGCACTGGAACATCTGCTCAGCGAGCGCATCCTTGCTCAGAAGGAGCATCTGCTGGAACAACAGGTGGTGCGCCAGGTGCTCGCCTTGCTGCAAAACAGCCAGCATATCCTGACCCAGCGGCTGGCCAAGGTTCGCGAGCAATGCCAACTGCTCGATAGCCATCGCCAGGACAGCGGCCAGATGCTCCTCGAGCTGACAGCCCGTACCCGCCATGACCATAACCAGCACCACAAGCGCCTGCTGCAGCTGAAAACCAACCAGCGTCTACTGCAACGCCAGGGCGAGCTTCTGCGTTCGACGGTGCGCCCGGAACGGCTCGAGGAACACCTCTCTCGCCTGCGACGCAGCCTGACCGGCAGCCTGACCACTCTGGGAATCAACCTCAGCATCGTGCATTTTTTCCGCTCCGTAGAGCAGGATATCGCTGCGCTTGAGCACGAGGCAACATTGGCCAACAAGATGGTTTCGGCCATCTACAGGCGACATAACGACGAGAATCCGCTGCACGGCGTGGACGCCCCGCTGTTCCGTTTGGCGCAGTACCAGAAAGAACTCAAGGACCTGCAAAGCAAGGCCGACCAGTTCCGCCTGCAGCTCAAGACGCTGCTCACCGAGCAGCGCACCTTGACCCGTCGCTTCTTCGCCACCCTTGTTCAGGAGGTGGTCGCCATGCATCAGCGCTTACGCCAGGAAGCCGAGCGTTGGTCCAATGAAGCGCTGCTGCCGCTGATGCAGCATTCGCTGGAACACAAGCAGCAATTGGAAGCACACATGCTGCGCCTCAAGAGCCTGGCGCAGGATAGCCAGCAAAGCAGCCAGCGCGGGCGCGCGCTCGCGCGGTACAGCCTGGAGCTGGAGCAACAGCTGGCCCAGGCGGGTGAAATGCTGCGAGTGCTGCGAAAACCGGCACCGATTCGCCGCCAAGGCAAGGTCGTCAGCCTCACCAGCGCCAACTTAGGCTGACACCGGCGTTGCGATTGAGGATGAATTGAGGCGCGCTAACCTTTAGACTTTGCCGCCTTCTTCCAGTACGAGCCAGGGTCGATGCCCACAGCTATCCCAACCGATTCCGTTGGTCTGGTGAGTCCGAAGGTCGCGCATTTCGCCGAGCCGCTGGCACTCGCCTGTGGCCGCACGCTGAACGATTACCAGCTGATCTACGAAACCTACGGCGAGCTGAACACCTCGTGCAGCAATGCCGTACTCATCTGCCACGCGCTGTCAGGCCATCACCATGCGGCCGGTTTCCATGACGCAGAAGACCGCAAACCGGGGTGGTGGGACAGCTGTATCGGTCCGGGCAAAGCCATCGATACCAACCGTTTCTTTGTGGTCAGCCTGAACAACCTCGGCGGCTGCAACGGTTCGACGGGCCCCAGCAGCATCAATGCAGCCACGGGCAAACCTTATGGCGCGGATTTCCCGGTTGTTACTGTCGAGGACTGGGTCAACAGCCAGGCCCGCCTGGCCGACATGCTCGGCATTGAGCAGTGGGCTGCTGTAGTCGGTGGCAGCCTAGGCGGCATGCAGGCCATGCAATGGACCATGAGTTACCCCGAGCGCGTGCGTAATTGCGTGGCGATTGCTTCTGCACCCAAGCTGTCAGCGCAGAACATTGCGTTCAATGAGGTCGCGCGCCAGGCCATCCTCTCCGATCCGGAGTTTCATGGCGGCCACTTTCAAGAGAAGGGCGTGATACCCAAGCGGGGCCTGATGCTCGCGCGCATGGTCGGCCACATTACTTACCTGTCCGATGACGCCATGGGCACCAAGTTTGGTCGTGGGCTCAAGAGCGAGAAGCTGAACTACGATTTCAATAGCGTAGAATTTCAGGTCGAAAGCTATCTTCGCTATCAGGGCGAAGAGTTCTCCGGCCGCTTCGATGCCAATACCTACCTGCTGATGACCAAGGCGCTGGATTATTTCGACCCGGCCGCAGCCTACGAAGATGACCTGGCCAAGGCACTGTCGACGGCGAAGGCAGACTTCTGCGTGATTTCGTTTACCACCGACTGGCGTTTCTCGCCTGAGCGCTCGCACGAAATCGTCGACGCGCTGATGGCGGCGCGCAAAAACGTCTGTTACCTGGAGATCGACGCTCCGCAGGGCCATGACGCCTTTCTGATTCCGATCCCTCGTTATCTACAGGCCTTTCGCGGTTACATGAACCGCATCGCCGTATAAGGAACCCATATGCGCGCCGACCTGGACATCATCCAAGACTGGATCCCGGCGGGGAGCCGCGTGCTCGACCTGGGCTGCGGTAACGGTGACCTGCTGGCCTGGCTTCGGGACAACAAGCAGGTCAGCGGCTATGGCCTGGAAATCGACCCGGACAACATTGCGGCCTGCGTCGAGAAAGGTGTCAACGTCATCGAGCAAGACCTCGACAAGGGCCTCGGCAACTTCGCCAGTGATAGCTTCGACATGGTTGTCATGACCCAGGCGCTGCAAGCGGTCCACTACCCGGACAAGCTGCTCAAGGAAATGCTACGGGTCGGCCGCGAATGCATCATCACCTTCCCCAACTTCGGTCACTGGCGCTGCCGCTGGTACCTGGCCAGCAAAGGCCGCATGCCGGTGTCCGATTTTCTCCCCTACACCTGGTACAACACGCCGAACATTCACTTCTGTACCTTCGAGGACTTCGAGCGACTGTCCCATGAACTCGGCGCACGGGTGCTTGAACGTCTGGCTGTGGATCGCCATCACAAGCACGGCGTGGCGAGTCGCTTGTGGCCTAATCTGATTGGTGAAATCGGTATCTATCGTGTCACCGGAGCCGTCCGCTGACCGCTCATCGCTGGAGGTAACTCATGAAATCTAGCTTGTTATGCCTGCTCGCCCTGCTATTCGCTCTGCCCGCCGTGGCCGAGCGCAAACACAGCGTCGGCGAATACGATGTGCACTACATCGCTTTCAATTCCGGCTTCCTGCAGCCTGACATCGCCGCCGCAGCTGGCCTGGTGCGCAGCAAGACTCAAGGCGTGCTCAACATATCGGTGCTCAAGTCCGGCAAACCGACCGCAGCGCAGGTCAGTGGCACGGTGAAGAACCTCCTCGGACAGGATTACACCCTGAACTTCAAGCAGTTGAAAGAAGGCGAGCAGGCCATCTACTACCTGGCTCAGTTCCCCTTCGACTCGCAAGAAACCCTGCGCTTCAACCTGAACGTGCAGCCTGCCGGCGCCCCGGCGATCAACTTCGACTTCAGCCAAGAAGTCTTCCCGGACGAATGATGCTTTTCAACGAACTGGTGCTGGCCAGCCACAACACCGGCAAGCTCAAGGAGCTGCAGGCCATGCTCGGCGACGCCGTGCGTGTGCGCTCGATTGGTGAATTCAGCGACATCGAACCAGAGGAAACCGGGCTTTCCTTTGTCGAGAACGCCATTCTCAAAGCACGCAACGCGGCGCGCATATCCGGCCTGCCGGCGCTGGCCGATGATTCCGGGCTGGCAGTGGATCATCTGGGCGGCGCGCCTGGCATCTACTCGGCACGCTACGCCAATGGCCAGGGCGATGCGGCAAATAATGCCAAACTGCTCGATGCCCTGAAGGATGTGCCGGACGCCGGACGTGGTGCACAGTTCGTCTGCGCGCTGGCGCTGCTGAGGCATGCTGATGATCCGTTGCCGATTATCTGCGAAGGACTCTGGCAAGGCCGTATTCTGCACAGCGCCCAAGGGGAGCATGGCTTCGGTTACGACCCCCTGTTCTGGGTGCCGGAACGTGACTGCTCCAGCGCCGAGCTGGCACCGATGGACAAGAACCAGCTCAGCCACCGCGCCCGCGCCATGGCCCTGCTCAAGCAGCGGCTGGGGATCGCATGACCGCAGGTCCCAGCGGCGGCGCTCCGGAGCCGCCTGCGGCATCGCGCCTGGAATTGCCGCCCCTGGCGGCCTACGTTCACATTCCCTGGTGCGTGCGCAAATGCCCGTACTGCGACTTCAACTCCCATGCTGCCGGCGCCTCGCTGCCCGAGGACGCTTATGTCGAGGCGCTGCTGGCTGACCTAGATGCCGATCTGGAGCAGATCCAGAGCCGCCGGCTGACATCGATCTTTTTCGGTGGCGGCACGCCGAGCCTGTTCTCCGCCAGCGCGCTGGCGCGAATCCTTGACGGCATGCGGCAGCGGGTCGGGTTCGCCGAGGACATCGAAATCACCTTGGAGGCCAACCCCGGCACTTTCGAACAGGCAAAATTCCGTGACTATCGCAGTCTCGGCATCAACCGCTTGTCGATCGGCGTCCAGAGCTTCCAGCCCGCCAAGTTGAAGGCCCTCGGTCGCATCCATGATGGCGACGAAGCGATCCGGGCCGCCGACATGGCGCGCGCAGCGGGCTTCGATAATTTCAATCTGGACCTGATGCACGGCCTGCCTGAACAGAGCCTGGAGGACGCCCTGAGCGACCTGCGCATCGCCATCGCCCAACAACCTACGCACCTGTCCTGGTATCAGCTCACGGTCGAGCCGAACACCGAGTTCTGGAACAAACCGCCCCGATTGCCGGAAGACGAAACCCTCTGGGACATCCAGGAAGCCGGACAGGCGCTGCTCGCCGAACACGGCTATCCCCAGTATGAAACCTCGGCTTATGCGCAACCGGGTCGGCAGGCGCGGCACAACCTCAATTACTGGACCTTCGGCGACTTCCTCGGCCTCGGTGCGGGTGCCCATGGTAAGTGGACCGCAGCAGACGGCGAGATCTACCGGCACTGGAAAACCCGCCTGCCCAAAGACTATCTCGACCCGGGCAAACGCTTCCGTGCGGGCCACAAGCAGCTCGCACAGGACGAATTACCCTTCGAATTCCTGATGAACGTGCTGCGCCTCACCGACGGCGTGCCTTCATTGATGTTCACTCAGCGCACCGGCCTCTCGTTGGACCTGCTGGCCGCCGGACGACGCGACGCTGAAGCGCGCGGCCTGCTGGAACCTGACCCGCAGCGGCTGGTGGCTACCGCCAAAGGCCAGCTTTTTCTCAACGACCTGTTGCAACTTTTCCTGCCCTAAGGACCCTGCATGGATCTCGTACTGGACCTCATCGCCACCTTGTCGCGCTGGAGTCGCCACCACCTGTTTGATATCTCCCTGGCGATCATGGCCACGCTGTTTGTCCTGTTCGGCCCCGCCTTGAATGCGTGGGTGCAGAAAAACATTGGCGGACTCAACTTCGTCCTTCGAACACTGGCGTTCGTGATCTTCTGCGCGCTGGTCTACGGTCTGGGCATCATCTATCTCAGCCCTTGGCTCGCGAAGGGCTTGGCGCAGTTCAACAACTACACCCTGGCGCCGGTACTGCTGCTGGTGTTGTTCATTATCGGCGTCGTCGCCGACCGCAACTGATCAAGCAAAGCCGCCGGATCCAAATGCAAAAAAGCCGCCATTAGGCGGCTTCTTGTTTACGGGCAATCTGTCAGTTGCCACCACGACGCAGCGCTGCCGGCGAGAAGTCACGCGGACCAAGCCTGGCCCCGAAGTCATACATCGGCTCGTTGTTATCCAACCCATCGACGAAGTAGTTGCCCTCTTTGAGGTGGTATAGCGTTTCGACCGTGCTGTTGAACATCGGAAGCTCGTAGTAACTGATCGGATGGCTCTCCTGCAGGCCGATCAGCTCCCCCTGTTCGTCGTACAGGTCGACCGCCAGGATCGACCAGCTGTCCTCATCGACATAGAACCGGCGCTTGCTATAGGGATGGCTGTAGCCCTTGCGTAGAGTGGCATCGACGACCCAGACCCGATGCAACTCATAGCGCAGCAGTTCCGGATTCAAGGTACGCGGACCGACGATGTTGTCGTAGGGAATGCCCTGCTGGTGGACCGCGTAGCTGTTGTACGGCACCAGCATTTCGCGCTTGGCGACCAGCTTCCACTCATAGCGGTCCGGTGCGCCGTTGAAGGAGTCCACCACATCCGCCGTGGCCAGACCGCTGGTGTCGGGCTGCAGCGAATCGTAAGCGAGCGACGGCAGCCGCCGAACGCGGCGGTCAGCCGGGCTGTAGCGCCAGGCCTTCCGCACCGCCAGGACCTGATCGAGCGGGTCCTGAACCACCAGAGCAGTTCCCGAGAGCTTGGCCGGCGCGGTCACACGGTATTTGTAGTACAGCGAAGTATTGTCCAGGTCGGCCTGGGTCATGCCTTCACGGTTGTAGACGTAGTAGATCTCGCGATCACGTTTGATATAGGTCGGGCTGCCGTTGATGACGACGGCCTGATTGTTGACGAAGTGAGTCTGGTCGCCTTTGTAGTGCAAGACATGGTTCCAGATCACTTCCATCCCGTCCTGAGGGATGGGAAATGGAATGCCAGCGAAGGCACCCTTGATCCCGTTGCCGTTGGCAATCAACTCGGCATTGACCGCGTTCAGCCGTGTAGCGTCATAAATGCGCTGCGGGTTGCTGGCGCTGCGACGTGTTGGAAATACCCGCAGGTGGAAGTCAGGATACTGTTCGACCAGCGCTCGCAGACCCTCTGGCAGCAAGGCAGCGTACTGCCCGACGTTGCTCTGATCCACTTGGTAGAGCACCGGGTCTGCCGCATAAGGGTCCGGGTGGTGCATGCCCACTTCGTAGCCTGCCGGTGGCTGCACGCCCCCCGTCCAGGCCGGAATGGTGCCAGCGGCGTTGCCAGCGCGCTCGGCACCCAGCGGGGTCAGATCCTGGCCGAGGCGCACAGCCTGCATGTCGTCGACCTTGGCTTGAGCCTGGCTGGCGCAGGCCGCCAGCAGCAGAATTCCGAATTTTCTGTACATCTGTTTGCTCCTTGCAGCGCGGCTGGCGCGGCAGATGACGGCTCTGACCCGCAGGCAGAGCGCTCGTTGAGGCGTTGGGAATCGTGCCTTCCTGGCATTTCTCGTTATTGGATCGTCCCTGGGCCGCTGGGTCGCGGCTCTGCCGGATGTAACGGTGACGCGTATTTCAATGGATCAGTCGATGCGCTCGAACTTGAGGTCCCAGACGCCGTGGCCTAGTCGCTCACCGCGCCGCTCGAACTTGGTCGTTGGACGCTCCGAGGGACGCTCGATGTAGCTGCCACTCGTGGCCTGGTTACGATAACCAGGTGCAACGCTCATGACCTCAAGCATGTGCTCCGCATAGGCTTCCCAGTCGGTCGCCATGTGCAACACACCACCGACCTTGAGTTTCTGCCGTACCAGTTCGGCGAATGCCGGCTGGACGATGCGCCGCTTGTGGTGGCGACTTTTGTGCCAGGGATCGGGGAAAAACAGCAGGACCCGGTCCAGGCTGGCATCGGGGACGCATTCACGCAGCACTTCGAGCGCATCGCAACTGTAGATGCGTACGTTGTTCAGATTTTGTGACAGAAGTCCGCTTAGCAGCGCCCCTACGCCTGGCGAGTGCACTTCAACCGCAATGAAGTCCTGCTCAGGAGCCGCCGCGGCCATTTCCAGGGTGGAGTGGCCCATACCAAAGCCGATCTCGAACGTACGCGGTGCCTGTCGCCCGAAGACCTCATCGAAATCTCGCAAGCCGTCCGCCAGCTCCAGACCGAACCGGGGCCAGCCCTGATCCAGACCACGCTGCTGCCCTTCGGTCATGCGACCTGCACGCATCACGAAGCTCTTGATGGTGCGCATGCGCCGTTGGCCCTCGGCTGGGGTTGGAATGTCACTCATGAACGAACCTACAGTTAAAAAAGGCTGGCCGCGTGATCGAGCGATCACGCGGCCAGAAACAGGAAAGGGAGAACTAGCGAATCAGGCCTTCCAGAGGCGAGGAGGCGCTGGCATAGAGCTTCTTCGGCATGCGGCCGGCCAGATAGGCCAGGCGGCCAGCGTCAATCGCGTATTTCATGGCTTCTGCCATCAGCACCGGATTCTGCGCATGGGCAATCGCGCTATTCATGAGTACGGCTTCGCAGCCGAGCTCCATGGCGATGGTCGCGTCGGAGGCCGTGCCTACCCCGGCGTCAACCAGAACCGGAACCTTGGCTTCTTCGAGAATGATGCGCAGGTTGTAGGGATTGCAGATACCCAACCCCGTACCAATCAGACCAGCCAGGGGCATGACCGCGATGCAACCCATCTCGGCCAGCTGGCGGGCGATGATCGGATCGTCGCTGGTGTAGACCATGACGTCGAAACCATCCTTGACCAGCACTTCTGCTGCCTTGAGGGTTTCAATCACGTTGGGGAACAGAGTCTTCTGATCCGCCAGTACTTCCAGCTTGACCAGCTTGTGCCCATCGAGCAGTTCACGGGCCAGGCGGCAGGTGCGCACGGCCTCTTCGGCGTCATAGCAGCCAGCAGTGTTTGGCAGGATCGTGTAGCGGTCCGGCGAGATCACATCCAGCAGATTGGGCTCGCCTGGGTTCTGGCCGATGTTGGTACGGCGCACCGCAACGGTGACGATCTGCGCACCGGACGCTCCGATGGCGGCTCGGGTCTCGTCGAGATCTTTGTATTTACCGGTGCCTACCAGCAGGCGCGACTGATAGGTGCGGCCCGCAAGCGTGAAGGGTTTGTCGTGCGGAACTGGGCTCATGCGACCATCCTGTACAGATCAAATGAAGCGTGAAATACGCCGCTGCACGGGCGACGTCCGGGAATTATCGACGCGGCGGGCTCGTCAGCCGCCGCCAATCGCATGTACGACTTCAATCTGGTCGCCCTCGACCAGCGTCGTCGCGGCATGTTGGCTACGCGGCACGATCTCGCGATTGAGCTCAACCGCCAGTCTGCGCCCAGTCAGCTCCAGGCGCTGCAGCAGATCGGCCACCGACTGACCGTCAGGGAGCTCGAAGCGCTCACCGTTCAACTGGATGTGCATAGTGATCGCCACCATTGCAAAAGGGCCAGCATTCTAGCCCGATCGACTCGGTCCACCAAGGCAGCCGCAGCCACCATTCATCTCCGCCGCACGAATGCGGTCCGATCAGAAGCGCAGGTTCCAGGCGGCCACCATCAAACAGATCCAGCCGGCCAGAAACGCCGTGCCACCGATGGGTGTGATGATTCCAAGCTTGCCGACGCCCGTCAGGGTCAACAGATAGAGGCTGCCGGAAAACAGCAGGATACCCAGCGTAAACAAGCCACCTGCAGCGACCAGCAGACGGCTCGGCGCATGCAGTGCCAGCAAGGCGATGCCGAATAACGCCAACGCGTGGATCAGTTGGTAGTGCACGCCGGTCTGAAACACGGCGAGGTAGTCAGCAGCCAGACGACTTTTCAATCCATGGGCTGCGAAAGCGCCAAGCGCGACGCCGGTCAAGCCGAAGAATCCAGCGAGCATAAGAAACGGGCGAATCATTCGGGGGCCTTCCGGTCAGGGACTGTATGCACCGTTATAATGCCCGTTCTCCCCGGTTGCGACCACGCCCCATGCTTCGAGCCCTGCTACGCCGACTCACCAAACTGCTGCTATGGCTGACGGCTCTGTCCGTATTGCTGGTGCTGGTGCTGCGGTGGGTGCCGCCGCCCTTCACCGCGCTGATGGTTGAACGCAAGATCGAATCCTGGACCAGCGGTGAAAGCATTGACCTGCAACGCAATTGGCGGCCCTGGAAAGAACTGCCGGACGACTTGAAGATGTCGGTCATCGCAGCCGAAGACCAGAAATTCGCCGACCACTGGGGCTTCGATATCGCTGCGATTCGCGCCGCATTCGAGCACAACGAACGTGGCGGCTCGCTCCGTGGCGCCAGCACCCTGAGCCAGCAAGTGGCGAAGAACCTGTTTCTTTGGTCCGGACGCAGCTGGCTGCGCAAGGGACTGGAAGTCTGGTTCACCGGCTGGATAGAACTGCTGTGGCCGAAACAGCGGATTCTGGAGGTCTATCTGAACAGCGTCGAATGGGGCAATGGGATATTCGGCGCCGAAGCCGCCGCACAGCATCATTTCGACATTGGCGCACCCTACCTGTCTGCCAGCCAGGCCAGCCAGCTGGCCGCTGTACTGCCTAATCCTCGCGAGTGGAATGCCGGTCGACCCGGTCCGCATGTGCGCAGTCGCGCCGCCTGGATACGGAAGCAGGTGAGGCAACTGGGCGGCAGCAGATACCTGAACAAACTATCAGCGAGCCAGTCACGCTGAAGGCAACCCGAAACATACCGTGACGGGCCGGCTTTAGCGCCCGTCCAACGACCAAGGGAACAGCCGGTGCGCTCTGTCGGGGCGTTATGGCAGTACGCCATCCCAGCGAGTAAGCTGCGATGAATATATGGGGTGAATGCCGGGCTACGCCCCGCATGTGAGGAAGGTCGCCGAACCGGGCGACGTTACCTTCTCGCCATTCGTCACTCACGCACGGCAGATAGCATGAGCGAAACAAGTGCACCTTTCAGCAAGGTGCGGCAATTCTTTCACTGGCGTAACAGCATCGCGTGGCTCGTACTCGGGTTGGCGCTGTTGGTACAGCTGGCCCTTCTCAATCATCTGCAGATGAAAGAGGAGCGGGCCGCGCTCAAGCAGTTCGACCTGTTGGTAAACACCACCATTGAAGCCATTCATAAACGCATGACGGATCACGAGCAGATTCTGCTCGGGGCGGCCGGACTGTTTGATGCCTCTGGAGAGGTATCGCGCGCGGAGTGGCGTGAATACAACGAGCGACTGCATCTGGCCGAGCGCTACCCAGGCATTCAGGGGGTAGGCTTTGCCAAGGCGCTGCTTCCTTCTGATATCGAGAGCCATGTGCAGAGCGTCCGGGCTGAAGGCTATACCGCCTACGATGTCTACCCGCAAGGGACGGACCGCTCGCTATACACCCCCATCGTCTTCCTCGAACCTTTCCGCGATCGCAACCTGGCCGCTTTCGGCTTTGACATGTTCTCCGAGCCGGTTCGCCGCCAGGCCATGCTCAGTGCTGCCGAAACCGGATCAACCCAGATCACAGGGAAAGTCACGTTACGTCAGGAAACTCACGGCAAGGTACAGGCGGGCATCCTTATGTATGTACCCTTCTACCATCCTGATGAGCCGCTAACGTCGGTGACCCAGCGTTTGCAAGCGTTGAAGGGCTTCGTCTACAGCCCCTACCGCCTGGATGACCTGATGCGAGGAATCCTAGGCGCAGCCAACCCCAACCTGAGCTTGCACATCTACGCAGGCGATACCGAGCAAGCCGAGCAGCTGATCTTTGCCAGTCAAGATGCCCCTGATATCGGGCAAGCCCAATACAGCAAGGTGGTAGAGCTGAATCTCTATGGCCAGACATGGACGCTGCGCCTGGAGAGCCGTCCGGCCTTCGAGCAGTTTTTCCATACCAACAAAGGACTGATAACGGGCCTCGGCACCGGCCTGAGCGCGCTGCTGTTCCTGCTGACGTTTTCGCTGCTGCTCAGACGCCGCCGTGCCGAAGCGCTGGCCCAGCAGATGACCGAAGACATCCGCGAAAACAAACGCGCCCTTCAGCTCAGTGAAGAACGCCTCAGCCTTGCCCTCAAAGGCAGCAATGACGGGCTGTGGGACATGAACTTGGAAGCGGGAACCTTCTATGCATCGCCGCGCGCCTGGCACATGCTCGGCTACCGTCCCGGCGAGTTGAGTTCGGATCTCAAGCTCTGGGAGCGACTCATCGTAGCTGAGGATCTGCCTCAGGAGCGGACCCAACTGGCCCAAACCATGCTCTCGGCGGTCGATCACTTCACCACCGAGCTACGTCTGCAGCACAAAAGCGGCAAGATCACGCCTGTGCTCATCCGCGGCTACATCCAGCGCGACCGCGACGGCCAGCCGCTGCGAATCAGCGGCACCAGCATGGATCTGACCGAGCACAAGCGCATCGAACAAATGAAAGACGAGTTCGTCTCGACGGTAAGCCACGAGCTGCGCACCCCGCTGACATCGATCAGCGGTGCCTTGGGCCTAATCACCGGCGGCGCCCTGGGCGACACTCCGCCTGCCATCCAGCAGATGCTGGAGATCGCGCACCGCAACAGCCTGCGGTTGGGTTACCTGATCAACGATCTGCTGGATATGGAGAAGATCACCGCAGGCAAGATGACCTTCGATATGCGCGAGCACTCGCTGCGCCAATTGCTGGATGAGGCGATGACCAGCAACCAGGCCTTCGCCGCACATTTTGGGGTGGACTGCCTACTGTGTGACCCGGTCAACGTGCAGGTATGGGTCGACGGTTTGCGCCTGCAGCAGGTTCTGACCAACTTCCTTTCGAACGCGATCAAATACACCCCGGAAGGAGGTCAGGTCACTCTGCATTGCAGCCAGCCTGACCCCACCCATGTTCGCATCAGCGTGACCGATCAGGGACCGGGCATCCCGGCAAGCTTCCAGACGCGGGTATTTGAAAAATTTGCGCAAGCTGATGCCTCAGACAGTCGCCAGAAGGGCGGCACAGGCCTGGGGCTCGCCATTACCAAGGAATTCATCGAGCGGATGGGCGGCCGTGTCGGCTTTGATACAGCCGAAGGCCAAGGCACAACGTTCTGGTGCGAGCTGCCAATCCTCGAGTCGGCCAGCATGGCGCCGGACCAAGGCCAGCCTCGCCTGCTGGTGATCGAAGACGAGCCGGACACTGGCCGGTTGCTACTGCTGATGCTGCGCGATGCCGGTTACGCGGTCGATCGCGTGCAGAGCCTGCATGCGGCAAGAGACAAGCTGGCGAGCACCCGTTACGAGGCCATGACGCTAGATTTACATCTACCTGACGGCAGCGGACGCGATCTGATTGACGAAGTGCGTCGCAACCCTGACACGCGTGACCTGCCGATTATCGTGATATCGGCGGCCAGCCATTTCGAGCAGAACGCCGAGGACACGGGGATCACCTGGCTACACAAACCCATCAGCGCGGCCCAGTTATTGATTGCCCTTACCGACAGCCTGGAGCACTCCAGGCACTGCCGCTGATGCCAGCGATAGTCCGGCCGTGCCCTTTCGGTCGACTATAAAAAAGGCGCTGCAGTTGCAGCGCCTCTAGGCTCGGGATGACGATTCAGGCTAGGACTATCAAGCCTGAATGGACCCCTTGAGCTTGTTCATCGCATTTTTCTCAAGCTGACGAATCCGCTCAGCAGAAACCCCATACTTGGCAGCGAGATCATGCAGAGTTGCTTTGGTATCGCTCAGCCAACGCTGCTGAAGGATATCGCGGCTACGCTCATCGAGCGTGTCCAGCGCTTCGTGCAGGTTCGAATTGGAGTTATCGCTCCAATCGGCATCCTCGAGTTGCCGCGCCGGGTCGTAGCGATGATCCTCAAGATAATGCGCTGGCGACTGATAGGCGCTGTCATCATCCGCATCAGCAGAAGGATCGAAAGCCATATCGTGTCCGGTGAGACGGCTTTCCATCTCGCGGACTTCGCGAGCCTCAACGCCGAGGCTGTCGGCAACCCGCTCGACCTCGTCATTGTTCAGCCAGGCCAGACGCTTCTTCTGACTACGCAGGTTGAAGAACAGCTTGCGTTGCGCCTTAGTCGTGGCGACCTTGACGATGCGCCAGTTGCGCAGGATGAACTCGTGTATTTCGGCCTTGATCCAGTGCACGGCAAAGGAGACCAGACGCACACCCATTTCCGGGTTAAAACGCTTGACCGCCTTCATCAGGCCGACGTTGCCTTCCTGAATAAGATCGGCCTGTGCCAGACCGTAGCCGGAATAGCTGCGGGCGATATGTACGACGAAGCGCAGGTGGGCCAGCACCATCTGACGGGCAGCCTCGAGGTCCTGTTGGTAGAACAGACGTCCAGCCAAGTCGCGTTCCTGCTCGACCGTGAGCAGCGGAATGCTGTTGACCGTCTGCACATAGGCCTCGAGATTGCCTCCCGGGACCAGGGCTTGAACAGGTTGGAGATTAGATGTCATGCAGGTCCTCCAAAAATGAAGCTGCAGCAGTTTAGCACTGCCGCATGAGACTGCAAGCCTGGGGAAAAGTTTCCTTACAGCCTAATAAATCCATCCAAATCAACAACTTAGCGAGGAGAAAGCTCGCTCAAATGCCTCGCCACGGCTAGCCAGGCGCCTATATAACCCAGCAGCACGGCACCCAGCACGAGCGAGAGCCCGTCATCGGCGGGCACACCTGCCAGACCAAAGTCACTGTTATACAAGCCAGCCAAGCCTATGACCGCCTCGTTCAACCAGCCGAGGCCATAAGCCAACAAGACCCAGGCCATCAGCCCTGCTCCCAGCCCGTACAACGCGCCCATGTAGAGAAACGGACGCCGCACGTAGCCGTCGGTACCGCCGACCAGCTTCACCACTTCAATCTCGGTGCGCCGGTTTTCAATATGCAATCGGATGGTATTACCGATGACCAGCAGCAGCGTTGCGATCAGCAACAGGCTAAGCCCGAACACGAACCGATCACCCAATTTGAGAATTGCGGTCAACCGCTCGACCCAGAGCAGGTCCAGCTGCGCCTGCTCGACGCCGGGCAACTCCGCCAAGCGTTGGCGCAGCGCTTCGAGGTTATCGCGATCAACTTCGTTGGGCGTCACCAGGATGACCCCTGGCAGCGGGTTCTCCGGCAGCTCCCGCAAGGCCTCGCCGAGCCCCGACAGCTGTTGAAACTCTTCCAGCGCCTGCTCGCGACTGATCCAGCTGGCTTCGGACACGTCGGGCATTGCCAGGACTTGCTCGCGCAGCACCTGCCCTTGCGCCCCGTCCACATCCAGCTGCATGAACAGCGAAATCTGCGCGGCCCGCTGCCAGGAGCCGCCGAGCCGCTCGACATTATCCAGTAACAGCGCCAGCCCCATCGGCAAGCTCAATGCGACCGCCATGACCAGGCAGGTAAAGAAGCTACCGATCGGCTGCTTGATCAGCCTGCCGACGCTGTCCACCACGCTGGCTCGGTGGCTTTCAACCCAGGCATGAAACAGGGTATTAAAGTCCGGCTCATCGCTCTTCGGCTGCTCGGGCTTGTTGCGTACACCGCCCGCGCGTTCGGCTGGATTCGGGTTCTGCTCGGGTGCGCTCATCGGGTGGCCTCCCCGTCGCCGATCAATCGGCCACGTTGCAGCGTGAGCATGCGGTGACGCATGCGGGCAATCAGCGCCAGGTCGTGGCTGGCGATCAGCACCGTGGTGCCGAGGCGGTTGATATCTTCGAATACGCCCATGATTTCAGCCGCGAGACGCGGGTCGAGGTTGCCGGTCGGTTCGTCGGCAAGCAGCAATGCCGGGCGGTGCACCACGGCGCGGGCAATGCCGACCCGCTGTTGCTGACCGGTGGAGAGATCGGAGGGGTACTGCAGCGCCTTGTCCTTCAGACTGACGCGCTCGAGCGCGGTCATTACACGCTGGCCGATTTCGCGCTTGTTCAACCCGAGGATCTGCAACGGCAAGGCGGCATTGTCGAACACGGTGCGATCAAACAGCAGTTGGTGGCTCTGGAACACCACGCCGATTTGCCGACGGAGAAACGGAATCTGCGCATTGCTGATTCGCGACAGATCCTGGCCAGCCAATAGCAGCTTGCCACTACTAGGCCTTTCCATCGCCAGCAGCAAACGCAACAAGGTGCTCTTTCCGGCACCGGAGTGTCCGGTAACGAAGAGGAACTCGCCGCGTTGCACATGGAAGGAAAGCTCGTGCAATCCGACGTGGCCGTTGGGATAGCGCTTGCCCACCTGTTCAAAACGAATCATGACGAGGCTCCGCCCGTCCCCTTCTCGGCAAACAGGGCGTTGACGAAGGCGTCCGCCTCGAATGTTCGCAAGTCATCGATGCCTTCACCGACGCCGATGTAGCGAATCGGCGTGCCGAACTGTTTGGCCAGAGCAAAGATCACGCCGCCCTTCGCGGTACCGTCGAGTTTGGTCAGTGCCAGGCCGGTCAGCTCGACCGACTGATTGAACTGCTTGGTCTGGTTGATCGCGTTCTGACCGGTTCCGGCGTCGAGCACCAGCAGCACTTCGTGCGGCGCAGTTTCATCGAGCTTGCCCATCACCCGACGGACCTTTTTCAGCTCCTCCATCAGGTTGTCCTTGGTATGCAGGCGTCCGGCAGTGTCGGCGATGAGCACATCGATGCCCCGGGCCTTGGCCGCTTGCACCGCATCGAAGATCACCGAAGCGGAGTCCGCCCCCGTGTGCTGGGCGATTACCGCGATGTTGTTGCGCTCACCCCAGATCTGCAGCTGCTCGACTGCAGCCGCACGGAAGGTGTCGCCTGCGGCCAGCATGACTTTCTTGCCTTCGAGTTGCAGCTTCTTCGCCAACTTGCCGATGGTCGTGGTCTTGCCAACGCCGTTGACACCCACCACGAGGATCACAAACGGTTGCTTGCTGCCGTCAATCAGCAGCGGTTGTTCCACAGGTTTGAGCAGGCTGGCGAGTTCTTCCTGCAACGCTTTATACAGCGCACCGCTGTCAGCCAGCTCCTTGCGCGAGACTCGCCGCGCCAGGTTTTGCATGATCGCCGTGGTGGCCTCTACGCCAACGTCGGCAGTCAGCAGGCGGGTTTCCAGCTCATCAAGAAGGTCATCGTCGATGGCTTTCTTGCCGAGAAACAGACTGGCCATACCTTCGCCAATGCTGGCGCTGGTTTTCGACAGACCTTGCTTGAGCCGCGCGAAGAAGCCGAGCTTGGCTGGGGGCTCTTGGACAACCGGTGCCGGGGCAGGCTCGACGGCAATCTCGGCCAACACTGGCGATTCGGGCACTTCTTCTTCAGGCTGAACCAGCTCCGGCGTAGGCTCGGGCTCTGCCTCAAGCTGCAATTCAGCGGCCGGCTTGATCTGCGGCTCCTCTTCGGGCTCCGCCTGGGCAGGCTCCGGCTCCGCAGGCGAGGACTCTTCGACCGTCTCTGCCTCGTCGGGCAATGCGGTATCGGGCTCGTCGGCGAACGGCTGGCTGTCTTCCAGCGGCTCGGCAGGCGGCGGTTCGGCCGCTGGTGACTGCGGCTTCTTGCGAAACCAGCCAAACAAGCCTTTCTTCTCGCCAGCCTCGGCCGGCGCCTTCTTATCGTCGTTTGAACCAAACATGGAGAAGATTTTCTCAAGAGGGCGATACGCCGGTGGACATGCCACCAGCCAGACGGGCGCTATCCTAGCATTGAGCATCGCCCTTCGCTAAGCGTGGCCATCCGCCCAGCCTGCCGCACCGGCAAGCATCTCCATATGCCTTTGCCCTGACACAAGTGCCCCAGTACCATGGCCCGCGTGTCCTCACCAGCCAGCGTCCTCGCGGGCGGGATCGATCACTGAACGAGCCTTTCTTCTTATGCCTCTGATGCTACGCCGCGCCGCAGCCCTGCTACTCGGCACCCTGTACCTACCGCTGGTCATGGCTGCCGAAGCCCAGCCCACCCACGAGTTCTTTCTGGATAACGGCCTCAAGGTGATCGTCCGAGAAGATCACCGGGCGCCGATAGTGGTCTCCCAGCTCTGGTACAAGGTTGGCTCCAGCTATGAGTCGCCCGGACAGACCGGGCTGTCCCACGCCCTCGAACACATGATGTTCAAGGGCAGCCGCAAGCTTGGCCCTGGCGAGGCCTCGCGCATCCTTCGCGAACTAGGCGCCGAAGAAAACGCGTTCACCAGCGACGATTACACCGCCTACTACCAGGTACTGGCGCGCGACCGCCTGGCCGTGGCCTTCGAACTGGAAGCTGATCGTCTGGCGAGCCTTAAGCTGCCGGCAGAGGAATTCGAGCGCGAAATAGAAGTGATCATGGAGGAGCGCCGCCTGCGCACCGACGACAAGCCCAGCGCGCTGGCTTTCGAGCGCTTCGAGGCCATGGCCTACCCAGCCAGCGGCTACCACATCCCGACCATTGGTTGGATGGCCGATCTCAAGCGGATGACGGTCGAGGACCTGCACACCTGGTATGAGCGCTGGTATGCGCCCAACAACGCAACCCTGGTGGTGGTCGGCGACGTTACGGTCGATGAAGTCCGCACTTTGGCGGAACGCTACTTCGGGCCGATCAAGAAACAGGACGTACCCAATGCCAATCGTCCATTGGAACTGGACGAGCCCGGTGAGCGCCGGCTGCGTCTGCATGTGCAAACCCAGGTCCCCAGTCTGATCATGGCCTTCAACACGCCGAGCTTGGCCACCAGCGAAAACCCGAGGCAGATCCATGCGCTGCGGCTGATCAGCGCGCTGCTCGATGGCGGCTACAGCGCGCGCCTACCCCAGCAACTCGAACGAGGCGAGGAATTAGTGACCAGCGCCTCGGCCTGGTACAACGCCTACGCTCGCGGCGACACGCTGTTCGCCTTGAGCGCCGCGCCAAACATGCAGAAAGGCCGAACGCTGGAAGAAGTCGAGGCCGGTCTCTGGAAGCAGCTGGAACAGCTCAAGCAAACCGCACCATCGGCCGAGGAGCTGGAGCGGGTCCGCGCTCAGGTCATCGCCGGGCTGGTGTACGAGCGCGACTCCATCACCCAGCAAGCGACCACCATCGGTCAGCTCGAAACTGTCGGGCTCTCCTGGCGGCTGATGGACGAAGAGCTCAGCGCCCTGGAAGCCGTTACGCCCGAGGACATCCAGCAGGCTGCTCGCACCTACTTCACTCGCTCGCGCCTGAGCGTTGCCCATGTTCTACCCGAGGAGTCCAGCGATGAGTGATCGCCACCTGTTGCGTCGCGGCCTGCTCGGCCTGGCGCTGGCGTCCTGCCTCGGCCTGGCCGCCTGCAACGAAGAAGCCGGCGATGCCGTCGCGTCCATTCCGGTACCGACCGAAGAAACCGTCGCCACACCTGCCGAGTCCGGACAGGCCATCGCCATTGAGGCCAAAGAGGCCAAAGAGGCCGAAGCCGCCAGCACACAGATCGAGTCGTTGGCCGAGCTCGGCGACAAGCCGCTGGCCCGTCGTGAACTCGACATTCAGAGCTGGCAGACCACTGGCGGGGCCAAGGTGCTGTTCGTCGAGGCGCATCAGTTGCCGATGTTCGACCTGCGCCTGACCTTTGCTGCGGGCAGCAGCCAGGATGATGGCGTGCCGGGCCTGGCCATGCTGACCAACGCCATGCTCAACGAGGGCATAGAAGGCAAGGACGTCACCGCGATTGCCGAAGGCTTCGAAGGCCTAGGTGCAGATTTCGGCAACGGCTCCTACCGCGACATGGCGGTCGCCAGCCTGCGCAGTCTCAGCGAGCCGGACAAGCGCGAGCCGGCGCTGCAGCTGTTCAGCCAAGTCGTGGGCCAACCGAGCTTTCCGGACGACTCGCTGCAGCGAATCAAGAATCAGGTCTTGGCCGGCTTTGAATTCCAGAAGCAGAACCCGGGCAAGCTCGCCAGCCTTGAACTCTTCGAGCAGCTCTACGGCGATCACCCCTATGCTCATCCCAGCGAAGGTACGCCAGAGTCGATCCCGGGCATCAGCGTCGCAGAGCTGCGCGCGTTTCATCAGAAGGGGTACACCGCCGGTAACGCGGTAATTGCGCTGGTTGGCGACCTCAGCCGCGAGGAAGCCGAAACCATCGCCGCGCAGGTCTCCGCAGCGCTGCCCCAAGGCCCCGCGCTACCGGCCCCGCAGTCACCCAGCGAGCCAACCGCTGGCACTCAAAACATCGAATTCCCCTCCAACCAGACCCACCTGATGTTGGCGCAACTGGGCATTCCTCGTGGCCATCCTGATTACGCCGCGCTGTATCTAGGCAATCAGATTCTCGGCGGCGGCGGTTTTGGCACGCGTCTGATGGAGGAGGTGCGAGAAAAGCGCGGGCTGACCTACGGCGTCTATTCCGGCTTCAGTCCAATGCAGGTCGCCGGCCCGTTCATGATCAATCTGCAGACCCGTGCCGAACTGGCTGAAGGCACGCTGACGCTGGTTCAGCGTCTGGTGGCCGAATATCTGGAGAAGGGTCCAACCGACGCTGAGCTGGCGCGCAGCAAGCGCGAAGTCGCTGGCAGCTTTCCGCTGTCGACGGCAAGCAACAGCGACATTGTCGGCCAGCTGGGAAGCATCGGTTTCTATGACCTGCCGCTGACCCACCTTGAAGACTTCATGCAACAGGTTCAGGCGCTGTCGGTCGAAGACGTCAAGGCCGCGATGAACAAGCATCTGAGCCCGGACGACTTCGTGATTGTCACCGCAGGTCCGCAGGTTGAGCAGAAGCCGCTGCCCCCGCCGAGCACGAAGCCCCTCGAACAACCCAGCAGCGTTCCGGAGCATTGATGGCCAATCCACCCGTCCGCCCCTCCGCCCATGGAGGCCAAGGCCAGTTGCGTATCATCGGCGGTGAATGGCGCAGCCGTCGCTTCGGTTTCCCCGACGCCGAGGGCCTGCGACCGACACCTGATCGGGTGCGCGAGACGCTGTTCAACTGGCTCGCACCCTACCTCTCCGGTGCGCGCGTGCTCGACCCCTTTACCGGTAGTGGCGCGCTCTACCTAGAAGCCCTCTCGCGCGGTGCCAGTATGGCCCTCGCGCTGGATGTGAACGCCAATGCCATTGCCAACCTGCGTAAGCATCTCGACACGCTCAAGTGTGGCCAGGGTCAGCTGCTACAGAGCGATGCTCTGCGCTATCTCGAAACCCAGAGCCCGACCCCCTTCGACCTGGTGTTTCTCGATCCGCCGTTCAACAAGAACCTGCTGCAGCCCACCTGCGAACTGTTGGAGAACCGGGGCTGGCTGGCGAAGCACGCCTGGGTTTATACCGAGAGCGAAGCCGCCCCTTCTAGCCTCGGCCTGCCTGGCAACTGGCGTCTGCACCGCGAAAAACAGGCGGGCAAGGTGAACTACGCGCTGTGGGAGCGCACCGGCGAAGCGTAAGGCTCGGGCCGCGCCGTGGCCTGGTTGGACCAAGGCAACCAGGCCACACGGATCGCATTGCAATCGACCCAGGGTGATCATGTCCGCCACCATTCCCGATACAGACTTTGCACCTGAAATGGATCCCCCCTTCGCCCCGGCCTGGTGGCTGCCCGGCGGCCACCTGCAAACGCTATGGAACCCGTTCTGCCGCCGAACGCCTGTGCTTCAGCGCCGGCGAGAGCGGTTATGGCTGGCAGACGAAGACTTCATCGATCTCGATTGGCACGGCCCACATGATCCCGCGGCACCGCTCGTGTTGGCATTGCATGGCCTGACCGGCTCATCGAATTCGCTCTATGTGCTCGGCCTGCAACGGCAATTGGCGAGCCGAAACTGGGCAAGCGTCGCCATTAACTGGCGAGGGTGCTCTGGCGAGCCGAACCTGCTCCCGCGCGCCTATCATTCCGGCGCCAGCGATGACCTGACCGAAGTGATCGCTCACCTACAGGCCGCACGGCCATTGGCGCCGCTCTATGCCGTGGGTTATTCGCTAGGGGGCAACGTGCTGCTCAAATACCTCGGCGAGACCGGCCGCGCCGCGCCGCTGCAAAGGGCCGTGGCGGTTTCCGTACCCTTTCGCCTGGACCAGTGCGCTGACCGTATCGGACTAGGCTTTTCGCGGGTGTACCAGGCGCATTTCATGCGCGAGATGGTCGCCTATGTCAGGGACAAGCAGCGCCTCTTCGCAAGCACGGGTAATGACGCCCATCTCTCGGCACTGAAGCGCCTAGGATCGCTGGAGGGCATGCGCACCTTCTGGGACTTCGATGGCCGCTTCACCGCCCCGCTGCACGGCTATACCGATGCCCGCGACTACTATCGCCGCGCCTCGAGCCGCTATTTCCTGCCGGACATCCGCATCCCTACCCTGCTGATCCAGGCCGAGGACGATCCCTTCGTATTTCGCCACAGCGTGCCAGAACCCGATGAGCTTTCAGCCACCACCACGCTGGAACTGCATAAGACCGGCGGGCACGTCGGCTTCGTCGAGGGCTCGCCGTTCAAGCCAAGCTATTACCTGGAGCGGCGGATACCGGAGTGGCTGGTGTCAGCCGCTCGCTAGGTGCGATCAGAGCTAGCGGCCTAACATGAAAGTTTCGTACTCAAGATCCTCAAGAGAGCTAGACAAGCGGACCAGCCCTAGCAACACGCAAGTCAATACCGACAACGTGAATCCGTAGCCAAAGAAGCTCGGCCCTAGGTGCTGACTGGCAACCGTCAGCACAGCGTTGAGTAACACGAAGATCAAACACAGCTCGAGCACAATGCTGCGCTTGTCCAGGTAGAAAAACACGTTCAAAAGCGCCATGAACACGACCTGGATGCTCACACCGATGAGGTCAACGTAGAACAGAGGCAAGTAATAAGCCGATATCCCCAGCCAGGCCAGCAGCTTCGGTGCGATCAGGAACAGTAGTACCACCGTTAACCCTTGGACCTTGCAGATTTCCAGAAGCCCTTGACGCACTGACAGGATCATCTGCTGCTTGAGCTGACCTATATGCTGCAACGTTTCGCCACCGCGTATGGCCGAAAAGACCCGGTCATACCATTCGGCGAAATCGGTTTCGATGCGTACAAGAAACACCGCCATGCCAGGAATAATCGCGAGGTAAGCGAGGAAGATCGGCAAGTCGTAAAGCATCGAGGCACGCAGCGGACCAATCACGTGACTGGACGTACTGGGGTTGAACCAGAAAACGATCTTGTCTATCCAAATCCCAAGGTTGTAACACAGCCCTGTCAACATCAGACTGACGTACACCTGCTTGCGCTTGAAGAAGTCAAACGCCACCAGTTGCTTGGCAGGATATTCACGCAGGATATCGAACAGGAACATGAAGAACAGGCTGGCATGCCCTATTAGCAAGCCCAGCAACAGCCCGTCGAGCTTCAAAAAGCGCAGCAGGAACGAGCACAGCACCATCAGTGAATAGCCCGCCGCCATGACCAGCAGAATACGGTTGTAGGCCTTCATACCGGACAAGAAGATAATCGTAAGCCAAAGGTTACAAAGCACCACGAAGTTAGCCAGCATCAGCAAGCGATAGAGAAACGGCTGGTCAAACAGCAGGCTGACCAAGAGAAAGCCAAGCACTCCCGAAGAAATCGTGATCACGAGCAATATGCCGATCAGATTCGGCAGAATTAGCTCCTGCCGCTTTTCGAACAGGCGATCAGATATGAAGCGGGTGAACAACAGCTGGGCCCCTCCAGTGAAAATCAGCGACGAAGCCATCAAATAGGTCACGCTCACCAAGAATTGCCGAATCAGCAATTCAGGCACGACCACACCAAGGCTCATCACCCCGATGACCATGACGCTGATGATCGACAGTACCCATGGCCCAGAACTGATCAGCCCCGCGTAAACATAGGCGCGGAGTGTGGCCGTATAGGAGTCCCTCGACAGAATCTTACGCAGCTCGAATCCTATCCCGGCCATGTCAGGCTTCTCCCGTGGCGTTGCGATAAAGGTTGCGGTAACGGTCGAGCATGATCGCCTCGGTGTAGTAGCGATTCACCCTCTGAAGACCAACCAACTGTGCTGATCGCCAACGTTCAGGGTCATTCAGCAGTTCGATAATGGCTCGGGATGTAGCCTGGGGATCTGCGATAGCCACCACCTCGCCTGCGCTACCCAGTGGCGGCTCCTCGTCAGGTGCGCCTTCGATCAGCTCACGGCATGAGCCGACATCGCTCGTCACCACCGGCGTACCGGCAGCCCAGGCTTCTAGGATCACTAGCGGCTGCGCCTCGCTGATCGAGGTCAGCACCATTAACCCGAGGCTGGGTAAAAGCTCGTGTATCTGACGGAAGCCGAGAAATTTCACTTTGCCTTCAAGCCCAAGACTGATTACCAGGCTTCGACATTCGGCGGCGTAAGCGCGGTCTTCTTCTTCAGGGCCGACGATCCAGCCTTCTGAATCGGGAATGGCATTGACCACGCCGCGCATCGCGCGAATGAAGGTTTTTACGTCCTTAATGGGCACCACTCGGCCAACCAATCCGACAACCGGTGCTATGCCTGAAGGCCGACGCTGCAAAGCGTCGCCCCATGGAGCCATGGCTATTCCGTTGGGAATCACGCGCGTGCGCGCTGGATCGGCGCCATCGGCGACCTGCCGCTGACGGTTGCCGTCATACAGGGAAATGATCGGATCGGCCGCTCGATAAGTGAGCAGCCCGATGCGTTCGAAGAACCGTATCCATAGCTTGCGGATATAGCTGAACTCGGTATCCAGCCCGGTGCGCAGCGCCTCGTCCGGACTTTCTGATATCCAACTCGCCTGCGCCAGATCAATCTTGCGCTCCTTGGTATAGATACCGTGCTCGCTGAGGAGATAAGCGCACTGCCAACGGCGCTGCAAAATCGCTCCCAGCAACCCTGCGTACCCTGTCGACACCGAGTGCAGGGCCTTTGCGCGTGGCAACCGGGCCGCCGCTTGCGCAAGCATGACAAGCGGCGCCTGCATGGTGCGCAGCGTCCAGAAATAGTTGATGAACGAAGGATCACTGCAGTGCCGTGTGTAGCCGTCTGTTATAGCCTCCCAACTGGAGCGACTGTGCAGGACGTCATCGAGGCTCGTTTGCCCCGAGGCCAACAGTTCCAAGACTGACTCACCCAGCTCAATGCTGGGCTCCTCTGGATGATGAAGGAACTGGTGCAACATTCGCATGTTGCCCGTAGCCCCCTCTCGCTTGGCAGCGACCACTGCATCTCCCGGACGCCAGGCAGTCTCGAGAAAATGCTCCTCAATGTGCACCACATTCGTCGGTATCTTGTACTGGCGCTCCCCGTAAGCCTCGCGCTGACCGCCGATGAAGAACACTGAGAACGTGAGTTCAGGAAGGCCCAGGATCAGTTGATTGACCCAGCTGGATACGCCGCCACGTACGTAGGGCCAGGTTCCTTCCAGCAGAAGGCAGACATCGGCGGTGGGCGTTTCAGGTAGTGTTTTGCTCACAGCCAGTACTTCGCTAGAGCAGCAAAAGGTGGGCGCTGCAGGACATCCTCGGGCAACTTTTGCAGCTGCTTAGAAACATCTTCGTAGCGGCCTTCGGCGAAGGCGATCTCGGCGTGAAAGGGCGCTAGCGTTTGCCCCCCAGTGCCTGCCGCTTCTGCCTGGTTGAAATGAATTTTTGCTGCATCCAGCCGCGCCTGCTCAAGCGCAATCCGTCCTGCCAGTACATGTGCAAAGGGGTTACTGGCAGCGCTGAGGGTCTGCTCCGCATGCTCTCGGGCCTGCTCGAGCACATGTTCAAGTACGCTGCCCTGCGCGAGCCCCAGATAGGCGAGCTCCCAGTACCAGCGTGCCAGTGCATCATGCAGTGCCGCTCGGTGCATGCCTTCGGCCGCTGAAAGCTGTTGCAACGTGGTTTCTATGCGATGGTTGATATCGCTCTCCAGCTTATCGAGCATCGAATACGCTAATAGGCGTACATCATCGGACGGATCGCGTAATGCCAGTTTTAGGATGGGTATAGCCTCGCGAGCTGGCATCCGGCGTGTAGCGAACAATGCTGTGAGTCGATTTTCAGTATCGGGGGCATGCCGCAGTACATCTTGTAGCCCTCCATCGTTGAACATAAGCGCCTTGCCGCGTTCTTGCGGGCGGAAAGGCAGCTCGGGCACACCCATAGAATCCCAGCTCTGTTCCTGTTGGCGACGAGGCAGATAGAGTGCTGGGAAAAGGGACGCAGCTACGCCTACCGCTCCCAAGCCAGGCACGAAGAAAGCAAGACTGAAGACGAACAAGGGACTCCAGGGCAGTGGATGCTTGTAGCGTTGTGGCAGCAGCAACCAGATGCCTGCACTGAGCATGGCACTGCTCAGCAGGTGGGCGCCGAGATAAAGCGAAGTCGCCTGTGCGACGCTAAGGTGCTCGTGAAAAGCCGCCCAACTGCCTACCTCGAACAGCAGTGCACCACTAAATAGCCACTTGCTGATCATTCAGTGCGCACTCGTTATAGAGAAAATGGTGCAAAGCATCGTTGCCTTTGGCAGCACCTAGATCATGGGAGGATACGCGCACCTGAAGACTTTCAAGCGTATTGCCCACGCCGAAACGCTCGCTGAGCAACGTATTAAGGCGAAACAGATAGCCTTGAGCACCCTCACTTGAGGTCAGCGGCAGCAAAACCAGAACGCAAGTGTTAGCCCGCTGATTAATCACTTTGAGCTGCAGGTCAAGCCCGCGCCGGCTTCCCTCAATTAGCCGTAGCAGTTCATCACTACGCGAGGAGTCAGTCACCTCCAGGGCAAAAAGACTGGCATCCAGCCCATGTTGCTGTGCATCGATCAACGAGCGTTTAAGGTTCTTGCTGAACTCCTGGCTATCCAAATCCTGAAGCTGAAGCGTCTTGGGATCGTTCAAGATCAGATCGGCGATGTGTCCGGCGAGGATCGCCAGCAGGCCGAAGACGCGATCATTGAAAGCGAAGAACGGCATCTGCTCCACAGCCAGTACGGCCAGGATACGACCTTCGGTGTCGATGAGCGGGACGCAAAGCTGATATTGCGAGTGTTGTCGATGCTCGCCGCGCTCAAGCAGCTGCTCTCGAATACTGACCAACTCACCACGCTGTAGACACATGCGCATCAGCAGGTCTTGCCCGCTCATTGGGCCGACTTCACCGACGGCACTCAGTGGCGCTGGCGCGACTAAGCCTTCGCTTACCCGATATAGCCCTGCTGTCCGGAACGCGCCGTATTGCGCAAGTAGGCTCAACACGGGCTCGGCCAGCGCAGCAAGCGCATCATCACCACGCGGCAAACGCCGTAACTGATTGCGCAAGCCAACCAATGAGCTACGCAGGCTCTGGTCACTGCCTGCGACTCGCTGCTCGAGCCGATCATGCGAGATACGCAGGATGTAATGAGCGCGCGTGAACTCGTCGAGCCGAAGCTGACGGTAGTCGTTGGCCATATCCAGGCGCTCGAGTCGTCGCTCCCATATGTCGCGAAATTCGCCTACCAGCATCCCGCTGATCAACACACCAACGATGAACGACGCTGGCATTTCGGGATATAGCCCGTTGCCGTAACGGTGATAGGCAATCAGCGCCAGAATAAGCAGAGCCGCACTGACCAGGCCGCGCATGAAGCCATAGCGCATGCCCAGCAGCAGCGGTGCCATGACCGGCCAGGGGAAAGATCCGTCAACCATCAGCGGGTCGTCAGGAGTCAGCCAATAGCCGAGTGCAATTGCCAAGCCGCTGAGAAGCCAAGTCTCCAGCCAGGAAACAGCGCCGCTAGCACGTGGCGCCAGCGTGAAGTCCTTATGTGCCGAGCTGAGTGCCATTACTCGAGACGCATCGCGCCGGCAAGCTCACGCAGCACCTTCTGCGCGGTGCCCGCTAGGCTTTCACGGGACCAGCCGGCACGCGCACCACTCTTACTCCAGATGACCCGCCCAGTGGCCGGCTCAATTACTTGAAGCGTAATGCCCACAGCAGGCTCGCCATCAAGACCACTCTTGTACTGCCACTCCTCCACACTACCGCCGATGACGTAGTCGAGGCGCTCGGACTCTGCCCAGGACAGCGCCTGGGAAAGACGTTCGCGATCATCCAGCAGCGGTACGTCGGCTTGGGTCACGATAGGGTAATGACGCAGTTGCAAGCCTTGCTCGGCCAAAACACTCAGCAGGATCTGCTCGGCGCGCTCGCCCGCCTGCGGTGCCTGCGAGTAGTTCACAATGGGCACGAGTCCCCAGGCAGCGGCACGCGGCAAGGCCGACGCGTCCTGGTCGGTAAAGGTGGTGCAGCCACCAACGAAAAATGCCACGGCCAGCAAGGCTAGCAAGCGGATGGACGACATGGTTGTTTCTCCCTGTAAGTTCCGCATCAACGCCCGAAACGGGCGCTATAAGTCACACCCAGCGTTCCACCCGGCTCGCCGTCACCGTTGCGCGGTGCAGACTGGTAACCAAAGGTGAACGCCAACTCATCGTCGCCGAGCACTTCCATGCCGACGCCCGTAGTAATCGCGTAGTTGGTTTGTTGTTCTGTCCATTGCCAGCCCGCCTGCACATCAAGCAACCAGCTGAATTGCGCTGTACCGCGGTTCAAAGCACCGGGAAAACCGCGACGCCAGGTGCTACCTACGTAAAGCTGACCGAATCGCTCCTGTAGAAGCGCGGCTGGCGTTAACAGGGACTCGCCGGCAGCAGAATCCGTATCGTCTGGAAGCGGGTCATTCTTTAATTGATATTTCGAATAGGTGAGTCCGCTGCGTAGCGTCCAGGCAGGCCCTTCGAAGAACACCGCATGGCTTAACTCGATATTTGCCTGTTGTCCGCTACCCACCGCTTTGCCGTCCAACAAGCTGTAACGTTGATGGGCCAGCGACCAACTGAACTGATCGCGCGCGCTGATAGCATGAGCGCCGCTTACACCAAACCCATCTCGTTGTCCCAGCGCTCGCAGGAGCCCACTTTCTTCGGCCTGACGCTGCCAGTCAGCATGAAACTCAAGGGCATCCTTACTCGTAAGCTGAAGTCGTCTAGAAATACCGAAGCCAAAGCGATCGCCCTCGTCGTGGTCACTGGTGTCCACTGCGATACTCAACGAGCCTTTATCCAGTGTTCGGGTCAACTCGAGTTCGGCCGCCTGCTCGACGCCAGGCTGAGCATTCAGCAGGCCGCTTCCTGAATAGTCCAACCGTGAGAGCGAAAGGCTCGCATGCCAATCATTATCCAGCTGCCCTGCAACCAGGGCGGTTGGGCCCTGAAGCTTCACTGAGCCGAAATCCTGTCGACGCATGCCGACTTGCATCCCTTGCGGATTGAGTTCCTGCAGTGCCAACGCCTGCCGAAGCAACTGCTGGCGAACGATGACAGGTGGCTCGGGAGAGAGCGCAGCGAGGCTTTCTGCCATCGCCTGTCCGTTAGACCCCAGTCGCTGCAACGCCTCGACACGTTGCGCCGGGTCCAGTCCTTCATCAGCAAGCAGGCGTTCCAGGACCAGGCGATTGTTCGCCTGCAGCGCTTCCTGCAACTCGGCGTAGCGGCTGATTTTCAGCCCGTTGCGCCGAGCCCATGCCAGCCATTGGCCCTTCAACGAACTCTGATTGAGTGTGTCGAGCTGCTCGCTGAACTGGTCGAACCAAAGCTGCAACATTGGCCGAGAACCATCGCGCCAGCGTAGCGCCAATGCATTTGCCGCTAAGCCTGCGCCTCGTGCGGACATCAGCCTCGAATAAATCTGATACTGCGCAGGATCCGCTCCCTGGGTGGGCATACCGAGATTGCGTAGCACATGGCGCCGCAAGCGCAGCGCGCGGTCAGAATAACCAGCACTCTCAAGGGCGTCTGCATAGGCTACCTGCACCAGGCTGTCGTCGGGATTGAGCCGCAAGTAAAGATCGAACCAGCGCAATGCCTGATCGCTGCGATTAAGCAGTAGATTGGCATTGGCGAAGGGCAACCAAAGAGCACTCCGCTTAATTGCAAGGCCCTCCCATTGCCGCAACAAAGGAACGAGCGGTGCCTGCTGGCCTTGGTCGATGTAATGCCAGAGCAATTGAGGTCGAAATTCGCCGGTTTCAGGGAACCGCGCCAGCGCTTCGAGGTAAAGCCGCTCCGCCTCTTTGCTGTCTCCGGCCTCCGAAGCTTGCAGTGCGCGAGCACTCCAAAGGGCACTGATACTGTCGCTGCTGGGCAGCATACGACCCTCTCGTATCAATACATCGAGACGAGTCATATCCCCGAGCTGCATAGCCATCTGCAGCGCTCGACTAAGGATCGCCGGCGTTGGCCTACGCTTCCAGCTAGCAATCATGACGTCCAGAGCCCGCTCGGGCGAGCTGCGCTCGTATAACGAAATCAGCCGCTCTTCCGTCGTACTGTCTGGGGTAACGCCCAGTACGCCCAGCCGGAGGTAGCTTTCAAGCGCATCCGCGTCTCGCTCCAACTCCCACGCCAGCTCGCCCCGCAGGCGCCAATACGCCTCGTCGGTCACCGAGTCGCTATCGATGGAGTTGAGTACTTGCCACGCAGCCAGCTGGTTGAACAACTGCCATTCAATTTCCGCCCAGTCGACGCGCTGGGCGATGGTTAGCCCGAAACGCTGTTCTATCTGGGCCCAGAGTTCGGACTGGGCAGCCAGCTGCTGGGTTAGCTCAAGAATCTGCAGCAGGCGCATCCAAGCAAGCTGATGGCCTGGATGTCCTCGAAGGTATTCACGCAGCCATTGCTCCGCCTGCTCCGGTGTGCCTCGCTCGTTATGGCTGTAGATGAGGGCGTCCAGTTCTACGTCCAATAACTGACGACGCGCGCCCATACCGGCCAACAAGAAAACGGTGTTGTCAAAATCGAAAAGTTGCGCGGCCAACCGCCAGGCATGCTCCCGAACAGCAGGATCATCCTTCAACTGAATTAGCTGCAGCCAGAAATCCAGAGCCGCAGTGGTATGGCCCGTCCATTCTCCGAGCCGCGCCATTGCTTCGAGCTGCTCAGTATCCAATGGACCTAGTGTGGCCAGGCGCTGCCCGACATCCCATGCTTGCTCCAGCTCGCCAGCAACAAGACGCAGACGAAACGCTGCGTTAAGGGCGCCAAGGTCATTCGGCTGGAGCTTGCGCCATGACGTGACCGTGTCGGCCGCCAGGTCATAACGATGACTACCTACCCCCGCCTGTACCGCGGCTTCGAAAAGCTCTCCGTCGACGGCATTCATCAGCGCTAAGTTGCGATGAATCAGCTCTGCCGCCTGCTCGCTCATATCTGCCGACAACAGTGCAGAAAACGCTTCCTGCAGATACCGACGCTGGTCGGCAGCTGTCTGCGCACTGTTGAGCAATTCGGTAAATATTCCAGCGGCAGCTGAGGCCTCACCTGCGCCCAAGTGAGCCTGAGCTGCCTCACTTAACCAGACATCACGGCGTGTGCTGTCCCGATCAGCCAGGTCACGATAGGCTCGTGCTGCCAACCCGGGATCAGTGATTGACAGTGCATAGCGGGCATATCGGCCAAGCTGCTCAGTCGTGATGCTGCCGCGGTCCACTGCACGCAGCTGATCTTGCAGCGCGTCGCGAGCACTCTGCGTCAAGCTTTCCGGGTGTGCCTGCGCTTCAAGTACGGCTAGCTCGGCAAGGTAGAACCGTACATTGCCAGCCTGGCTCTCAGTCAGTTGGTATACATGCGAGCGAGCCCGTAACAAATCACCTAGTTCGATAAGTTGCTCGATCAGCTTGAGCCGAAGACTGGTGTCGTCCGGGTGCGCCTTGAGCAGCAATTCCGCATAGCTGATGGACACGGCGTCAGGCTGCTTCTCACTCGGTATGAAAACGTCTTCGCCGGTGTAGGTCAGAACCAGCAATGCACCCAGCAGCACTACGATTAAGAGCAGCGCCCAGGGACTCAGCAATCGAGTGGAGTTAGCGGCAGTAGAGTTGCGCATTAGCCACTCGCGTCATGGGAAGATCAAACTGCCACAGGCCATTCTTACCGGTCGCCTGATACCGCTTACCCGCGACATCAAGCGAGCAGCTGCTCGTCGCGCGCACCGAGAAACGCAAAGGCATCTCGCCCTCGAATGACAACCTGACCTTCTCGTCGCTGACATAGTCCCAGGCGAGCAATGGCAGGTTCGCCTGCTCCAGGGCAGGACGCGGATCACGCGTTTCACGAAGCGCGAGCACTGCGTTGGGGTTGCTCAGGTGAACGTATCGCCCTTGAGGCAGATCTCGAACACCGGCGACACCCTGAGATCGCGCCAGATCTGGCCACCCCAAGGCCGGATCCAGCCGAAGGGTGCGCAATCCATCCATACCACGAAGCTGCCATCGCTCATCTGGCAAACGCGCCAGACTCGCCTGATGCAACCCGTGCATCCGCTGGATGTATTGGCTCATCCATAACGAAATCGGCTGCTCGGCCTCCATCGACTGATAGATGTCCTGCATGACACGGATTGAAGCCTGCTTGGTGCCGGAATAGAAGTGGTAGTAGAGGTGCAACCCGCGCAGGCGTCGAGGCTTGTCTGTAAGGGCGAAAGTTTCCAGTACGCCTCGAAACCCGTAGTAGGGGCCATTCCAAAGATTGGTATATAGGTTTTCATTAATGACCGGCGCGTAGTACTGGATGCCTCCTGCGGTGGGCCTGATCAAAGGCGACAGACCGGTCAGCGACGAGTAAGCATTCGTTAGTGCGGTAGTGCCGCCGTTGACGTTCGCCAAGCCAGCGTCATAAGCCAACTTGATCGTCGCCGCATCCGGCAAAGCATCGCCTGACCAGAAGATCATCTTCACCGGTTTCTTCGCGCTGGTCAGGCGCTCGTTGATATAGGCTGTGGACCCCACCACTTCTCGGGTGAAGTCGATTTTTTCATAGCCGGGGATGGCCATCATCATTCCGTATTCCGCCGTGAACCCCTCACGCTTTCGTACCTGATCTGGCTGCCAGAAGAATGGATGACTGAAACTGTGGGTTGCCACCTCAACCTTCGGCTCGGCGAAGATTTCCCGAGCGATAGGTTCAAGTTCCCTGGCCAGATGCGGATAGCGACCCTTGGGTCCAACCTCCCCTTCGATCACCGACACTGAAGTTAGAAACGGGTGCGGTTTGATGAACGCGTCGAGCACTTCGCGCCCCGCGTACGGAGACCCTGTCACTTCAGCACGCGACAGGAAACCATCGCCATCGATATGTACCGTGGCGATGCGATTGCCGTTTTCGGTAGTGGCATCCGGGCGCGGTAAAGCAGGCAGTCGAAGGGCGCGCTGCAGAAAGGCAAATGGATCGATTATCCAGCGCTGACTGTCTCGGCCTTCTTCGATGAGGTAAGGGTTCAACGCGATGCCGCCAGCCGACCCAATAGCTACAGGCACGTACTGCCGTCCATCGCTATCTACTAGCGCAAGCGCCGCAGCTGCATCACCGCCGTCGATCAGCGTAAGCGGAACGAGGTCGCGAGTACGAACGACCACAGGCGCCTCAAAGCGACCCAAGAGGGTCTCGTCGTGATAGGCAACGATCACTTCCCCCTTTGCCGGGGATTGAACACGGCGCAGCCCCATTCTTTTCAAGAGCCCATCATTGGAGGCCGGCAATCCAGCCATGATCGCCAGCGGAACGGACTCATCCATTCTCTTAGCCAACCATTGATTGAACGCTGCCGCGTCATCAGGCGGGCCGCTGGTCATCCAAGTGATCACCCCTGCGTACAGGCCCGCAAATGGATCACCAGGCAGTTGGTCAGCCGGCAGATAGTCCACTCGGTAGCCCAAATACTCCAGCAAACCACCTAGCACTGTATGGCCTTGATTGGACGTCAACGCGCCCTCGCGCGGGTCGTAAACCAGCGCGATCCGCCGGGGCTGGACCTCGACACCACTGATACCAAGATAGTTAAGGTCCGGCATTGTCACGAACGGGACGAAGCCCTCTTGCCGCAACCGCTTGGCAAGCGCGCGCGCCTCTTCACGTCGCGACGAAGGAAGGTAATCGATGGCAATCAAGGGCACGCCTTGAGCGCGCAGTGGCTCAAGATGGAGACTAAGCCAGTCTCGGTCTTCTTGGGGGACCGCTCGATAACGCTGGGTATGGGCGTCCCATCCGGAGTGGATCGATTCGACTGCCACTGCCGCAGCAACACCCGGCAGCTCAGGGAGTACCTCGAATCCACGATTGAAGATCAATTGGAGGTTAGGCTGTCGCTGACTCAGCTCAGCCAAGAAATCCCGAAGCGCCTGTCGCTGGGCCTCTCTAGCGCCCTCAGGCAGTAGCTGAAAGCTGTCCAGCGTATCTAGAAAAAGCCCGGCATAGCCTTGATTGGCCAGCTCTTCCGCACGGCGCAGAAGGTGGTGTCGCCAAGCAGGAGAGGTCAAAAGCATGACCTGGCTGGACCACGCCTCGTTGCGGACCTCGCTTGCTCCCCGCGCCACGCTACTCTCTAGTTCATTGATGTCGCCGTCGTACTCACCGACTGAAAGATAGGCAAAGGGCTGGCTACCCTGCGAGCGAAGAAAATCGATGTCTGAAGGGATTGCGTGAGCGGGCTCGAGTATCGCCCATTCAAATTGCGAAAGCTCAGCCAGTGGCGGATTGTCTGCGTACCAGAAAGCTACGCTTCCGGGTGCTGCCGAGGCGCTAGCAATAGAATAACCGCTAGGCATCAGCATACTAAGCAGCAGCGCTACGAGGCACCAGCGCCTACGCAAACACAGCGATTGACACGTTAGGCCAGGACGGCAGGTAAGGGCTTGGACATTCCGCATGACGTTACCAACGGAGAATTACAACGGACCCATTAGCTCATAACCAAAATGCCATTACAATCAAATTGCCACTATGCGCGACAGACGGCTGACTCCCAACCCGAAAAAAGTCAATACCTTGACAACTGATGCCGCCAAAAAAATCCCTTTCCTGTAATCGGTAACAGCTGTCTCTAGACTACTGAGAAAAGCGCCACCAATGGCACCTTTAAGCGTCGACGCAGCTCATCGAAAGCCGGCCTGGCGCCATCGGATACAAACCCATCCTCAAGTGCAAGCACTTGGTAAATGCCGCGGCGCAACATAGGCTCGGTCAAGCAACCTTGCCCCCACCCAGCGGTGCACAGAAAACGTACCCAGGAAGTCACGACGATCCAGGCGTTGAGAGCGACTGCTTCGACTTGTGCCTCCGTCATATGTAAAAGACCGGCATCGACAAACCCCCCATAGATGCGCCGAGCCACCCTAAGATGGCTTTCCGCAAAGCTTCGATACCGCTCCGCCAGCGCCTCGTCGCCGTCCAGAAGATGCTCTAGGTCCCGGTGCAGAAAGCGATAGTCCCACATTGCCGAAAGCAGCGACTCGAGATAGAAGGTCTTGTCTTCCATGGTAACTGCGCGCCCCTCAGGGAGCTGCAGAAAGCCGTCGACTGCCCCCTCATAGCGATCAAACAGTTCAGCGATGATCGCCTGCTTGTTGCGGAAGTGGTAATAGAGGTTGCCGGGCGAAATCTCCAGGTGCGCAGCGATGTGATTCGTGGTCACGCTGCGCTCGCCCTGGGCGTTGAACAGCTCGAGGCTGGCCTGGAGGATGCGCTCGCGGGTTCTTGGTTTCGGGGACATTGCGGAAAGCTACTTTCGTCGTGCTAGAGCCGGGACGCAAAGGTAACCCGACCGCCGTGAACGCGCACAGGTTTGACAGTTTAGAGTTTTTACTCTAGAAATCTTCGATCTGTCGCCTTTCCGGAGCATCGTTCATGCTTGCCGACGCTGTGTATTCGCATCCCCCCCATCTCGAAACCGAGCGTTTGCAGGCGTTATTCGAGCGTCAGCGCAGTGCTTTTCAGGCCTATCCCAGCCCTACTGCAGCGGATCGTCTGCAGTGGCTAGAGGCGCTGCATGACTTGCTCTCCAGTCATCAGCAGCCGGTGATCGATGCCATCAGTGAGGATTTCGGTAACCGCTCTGCTGACGAAACACGACTCGCCGAGATCATGCCCAGCCTGCATGGCATTCGCCACGCCAAACGCCTCCTGCCGCGTTGGATGAAGCCTTCTCGGCGCAGTGTTGGGCTGGCCTTTCAGCCCGCCAGCGCCCGCGTCGTTTACCAGCCACTCGGGGTGGTCGGCATTATCGTGCCGTGGAACTACCCGTTGTATCTGGCCATCGGCCCGCTGATCGGCGCGCTGGCTGCCGGCAACCGGGTGATGCTGAAGATGAGCGAGTCGACACCGGTTACCGGCCAGCTACTCAAGGACTTGCTCGCACAGATCTTTCCCGAGGACCAGGTCGCGGTTGTCCTTGGCGAGGCGGATGTGGGCATCGCGTTTTCCAAGCTGCCTTTCGATCACCTGTTGTTCACCGGCAGTACCAGCGTGGGCCGGCACGTCATGCGAGCCGCCGCAGAAAACCTGACCCCGGTGACACTCGAACTGGGCGGCAAATCGCCCGCTATCGTTTCAAACGACGTGCCGCTCGCCGACGCTGCCGAGCGCATCGCCTTTGGCAAGACGCTCAACGCCGGGCAGACCTGTGTCGCGCCGGACTACGTGCTGGTTCCACGGCAGCGCATCGATGACTTTGTCGAGGCCTACCGAAAGGTCGTTCAGCGTTTTTATCCACAGCTGGCGGACAACCCGGACTACACCTCCATCGTCAACCGGCGGCAGCATGCCCGCTTGCAAGGCTATCTGGACGATGCCCAAGCCAAGGGTGCGCGCCTGCTCCCGCTGTTCGAACAGGGACAGGACCGGCGCATGCCGCACTGCCTACTGCTCGACGTCACCGACGAGATGCAGGTCATGCAGGACGAGATCTTCGGCCCGCTGCTGCCGGTGGTGCCTTATGACGGGATCGATCAGGCGCTCGCCTATGTCAACGCACGTCCACGCCCACTGGCGCTGTATTACTTCGGCTACGACCGGAGCGAGCAGCGCCGTGTGCTGCGTCATACCCATTCCGGCGGCGTCTGCCTCAACGACACGCTGCTGCATGTCGCACAGGATGATCTGCCCTTTGGTGGCGTAGGCCCGTCAGGGATGGGCCACTACCACGGGCACGACGGATTCCTCACGTTCAGCAAGGCCAAAGGCGTATTCATCAAGCAGCGCTTCAATGCCGCCCGGATGATCTACCCCCCTTACGGCAAGGCGCTGCAGAAGCTGGTCTACAAGCTCTTCGTGCGTTGAAAAAGCGCAATCGGTGACAACAACAATGACCAGTACCGAGCGATCATTTTCCCGCCGCAGCCTTCTCAGGGTTGGGCTGTTTGGCAGCGCCGCCTTGGCCGGCGCAGGCCTGCTCGGCAGTTTGTCCGGCTGTCTTGCAGAACAGTCAGCTGCGGGCTTCACGCAGTTGCGCGACAGCGACCTGCCGATGCTACAGCGCCTGACGCCAGTCCTGCTGGAGGGTACCGTGCCGGAATCGAACATGCCCAGCGCCGTGCAGGGCACCCTGACGAACCTCGATCAAGGGCTCGCTCATCTGTCGCCCGCCGTGTTGAAACAGGTGCAGCAGTTGTTTGATTTGCTCTCTCTTACCCTCACCCGCGGCCCGCTGACGGGCATATGGGGCGCCTGGGAACAGGCGCAGGATGGCGAGGTACAGGCGTTTCTACAGCGATGGGAGAACAGCTCGGTCGCACTGTTGCGCCAGGGTCATGCCTCGCTTCAGCAGATGATCCTGATGGCCTGGTATGGCCGACCGGAATCCTGGCGTCACTGCGGCTACCCCGGCCCGCCGGTCATCTAGCGATGAATGCAGTGACCGCTCGACCGACCTGAGGAATCCGCAATGCCTGTTACCGACCCCTTTGCCGAAGGTATCGCCCGCGGCTGGAAGACCCATGACGGTTCGCAGCTCGAACGGGACCTTACACTCGACGCCGACATTGCCATCGTTGGCAGCGGGGCTGGCGGTGCCACCAGTGCCGAGCTCCTCAGCGCAGCCGGTTACAAGGTACTGCTGATCGAGGAAGGCCCACTGCGCAGCAGCCGCGACTTCGACATGCAGGAGCCGTCCGCCTACGCCTCGCTCTACCAGGAGGCGATCGGACGCACCAGCAAGGACGGCGCCATCACCATCCTGCAGGGCCGCGCCGTCGGCGGTTCGACACTGGTGAACTGGACATCGAGTTTCCGCACCCCAGCCGCCACTCTGGAGCACTGGGCGCGCGAACATTCGGTCAACGGGCTTTCCGAACAATCCATGGCGCCCTGGTTCGAACGCATGGAACAGCGCCTGGGCATCGAGCCCTGGCCGCTGCCGCCCAACGCCAACAATCAGGTGATCCGCGATGGCTGTTCAGCGCTCGGTTACAGCTGGGCGGTGATCCCGCGCAACGTGCGAGGCTGCTGGAACCTGGGTTACTGCGGCATGGGCTGCCCGACCAATGCCAAGCAGTCGATGCTGGTGACAACCATACCGGCCACTCTGGATTCCGGCGGCGAGCTGCTTTACCTCGCCCGTGCCGAACGCCTTATTCTGGACAAGTCGCACGTCACCGCACTGGAGTGCGTCGCCATGGATGCGCGCAGCGTCGCCCCGACCGGCCACAAGATTCGGGTGCGTGCTCGCCACTACATCCTTGCCGGCGGCGGGATCAACACACCGGCAATCCTGTTGCGCTCAGACGCGCCCGACCCACATCAGCGCGTCGGTAAACGCACCTTTCTGCATCTGGTGAATTTCTCCGCCGCCCAGTTCGAGCAGGTGATCAACCCGTTCTACGGCGCGCCTCAGTCGATCTATTCCGATCAGTTCCAATGGGATGACGGCACCGCCGGGCACATGTCCTACAAGCTGGAAGTACCGCCCATCCACCCAGCCCTGGCCGCAACATTGCTCGGCCGTGGAGGGATCGACAATGCCCTGCGCATGGAGCAGCTGCCGCATACCAATGCCATGATTGCGCTGATGCGCGACGGCTTTCACCCTGACAGCGCCGAGGGCAGGGTTCTGCTACGTAGCGACGGCACCCCCACCCTCGACTACCGGATGACGCCCTACACCTGGGATGGGATTCGCCGCGCCTACCACAGCATGGCGGAGGTCCAGTTCGCTGCGGGGGCCAGAACAGTCCTGCCGTTACACAGCGACGCCAGTCATGCAACCAGCCTCGAACACGCGCGCCAGATGATCGATGGGCTGAGTCTGGAGCTGTACCGCACGCGTCTCGGCAGCGCCCATGTGATGGGAGGCTGCGCCATGGGCGAAGACCCGCGTCAGGCGGTCACTGACAGCCTTGGCCGGCATCATCAGCTGGACAACCTGTCGATCCACGACGGTGCGCTGTTTCCCACCAGCATCGGTGCCAACCCGCAATTGTCCATCTATGGCCTTGCCGCGAACCTCTCGAGTCAATTGGCCGAAAGGTTGAAAAACCCATGAACGGCTTCGTTGTGCTGACATTCGGCAGCCATCCGCTTTGATGCTTTACGCTGCCGACACCGAGCCGCTACCATCCACCCCCCACGCAAGCGTCAGGACGCCGCGATGAATCGAGTGCTGTATCCGGGAACCTTCGACCCGATCACCATGGGCCATACCGACCTGGTCGAGCGCGCCTCGCGCCTGTTCGATGAAGTCATCATTGCCGTCGCTGCCAGCCCCAACAAGAATCCGCTGTTCCCACTGGAACAACGCGTTGCACTGGCCAAGGAAGTGACCTCGCACCTGCCGAACGTCAAGGTGATGGGGTTTTCCACCCTGCTGGCGCACTTCGTCACCGAACAGAAAGCCAACGTGCTGCTGCGCGGCCTGCGGGCGGTTTCGGACTTCGAATACGAGTTCCAGCTGGCCAATATGAACCGTCAGCTCGTTCCGGACGTGGAGAGTTTGTTTCTGACGCCATCGGAAAAATTCTCGTATATTTCCTCGACCCTGGTCCGCGAGATCGCCCGGCTTGGGGGCGATGTCAGCAAATTCGTTCACCCCTCGGTGATGAAGGCGTTGACCGAGCGCTACGGCTCGCGCTGAAGCACTCCAGCCTTTGCGCGGCGGACACTCAGCGACAAAAGGGTGATCACTGCCGCGTGCACCGGGCGAGTCGATGCGGCAAAATTGGCGCGTCGTTATTACTTGCGCTGCGGCAGATGCCGCAGCTGGAGCCAGCTGGATGTCCCTGATAATCACCGATGACTGTATCAACTGCGACGTGTGCGAGCCCGAGTGCCCGAACAGCGCAATTTCCCAAGGCGAGGAAATCTACGTCATCGACCCGAACCTCTGCACCGAGTGCGTCGGCCACTACGACGAACCGCAGTGCCAGCAGGTCTGCCCGGTGGACTGCATCCCCCTCGACGAGAGCAATGTCGAGAGCAAGGACGAGCTGATGCAGAAGTACATGATCATCACCGGAAAGGCCTGATTTATCTTTTGCGGCCTCACCCGAACGGTGAGGTCAGCACTCCCTCTCGCCTAAAACTCCAAACGACCTCGCTACAGGCTGGCACTCACACGCCTGGCTGGGTCTGCAGGCAATCCAGCGAAACAAATCGAACCCCGGAAACAGCACGGCTCCGCACGCAGTGAAGCGGCGGAGCCGTGAATGGCAGGTCATCGCAGTTCAGACTGACCGATGCTGGCCGGGGATTCAGTCCTGGCGGTTGTAGCCGACGCGGGTGCAGCCCAGGCAGCGAGCAAAGGCTGCAGCGCCTGGCTCGACGACCAGCGCATGACCCGCCTCTTTGATGCCGCCGCCCATGGCGCTGAACGGCAAGCTGACCACGAACAGGCCTGCGCCAATGGCCGTGGCTGCGATCAGCAACGGGCGCGCAATCAACAGATCGCCAACGATGGAAAAGGCTTTGGGAGCTTCGACGGTGTACATCGGATCGCCGCTGGCGTTCTGCTGTACCGATTGCGCCTGCACGGGCATCGTCAGCAGACCTGTGGTCAGGGCCAAGACAACAGCAGTGGAGCGAAACAGATTCATGGTGTGGTCCTTCAGCTGGGCGATACGAGGCAGGTAATGTGGTGTTGGCCACTATAGCAGCGGCCGTCGGTTATTGATCGTGAACAACGTCAACGCCTGCGCACTCAGGCGAGATCATCGCTGGCAGCGTACGCAATAAACACTGGCCCGCTGGCCGAGGCGAATTTCGCGCAAGGTCGAGCCACAGGTCTTACAAAACTCCCCGCCCCGGCCGTAGACGAAGAGCTCCTGCTGAAAATAGCCCGGCTTGCCGTCGCCGCCGACGAAATCACGCAGCGTGGTGCCGCCGCGCTCGATGGCATAGGCAAGGATGCGCTTGATCTCGACGGCCAGCTTCATATAGCGCGCCCGGGACACTGCCCCGGCCGCTCGCCGCGGATCGATTCCGGCAGCGAACAACGCCTCGCTCGCATAGATATTGCCGACGCCAACGACCACTGCGTTATCCATGATGAAGGGTTTAATCGCCATGCTGCGTCCACGCGACATCTGGTACAGACGCTCGCCATCGAACGCATCACTCAGCGGTTCCGGCCCCAGGCTGGCGAGCAGCACGTGACTCAGCGGATCATCGCTCCAGAGCAGCGCACCGAAGCGCCGTGGATCCGTGTAGCGCAGCGCCATGCCGGACTCCAGCACGATGTCGACATGCTCGTGCTTGCCGACCGGCTGATCCGCCGGAACCAGACGCAGGCTGCCGGACATGCCCAGGTGTGCGATCAGGGTGCCGACTTCCGCTTTTATCAGCAGGTATTTGGCGCGCCGCTCGACGCCTTCGATGCGCTGGCCCGACAGCCGCACATCGAGATCGTCTGGAATCGGCCAGCGCAGCCGCCGCTCTCGCACGACGACCTGGCTGACACGCTGGCCGACCAGGTGCGGCGCGATACCGCGGCGGGTGGTTTCAACTTCTGGGAGTTCGGGCATCAGAGAAAAATATGCAGTGTGGACCGGATGGCGACCTTAGCAGCTAACGCGCAGCCGGGTCAGCCGACGCCCAGTTCGCGAATGATGTCGCGCTGGCATTCAAAATCGTATTCCGACAGGCCGACGTATTCGAGCACCAGTTGCGCCACAGCATCCCACTCATGGTCCTGCGGCTGCTCACCTAATACGCGATGACAAGCGCAGATGTGCTCGGCCATCTTCAGGATCGCCAATAGCGTCTTGATCTGCGGATCGCTCCACTCGTCGCTGAACAGGGCCATGGCGTTGTGGTGATTGGCGATGGCTTCACACAGGTGCTGCGGCAGCTTCCAGGAGCGCGCGACGAAATAACCCACCACGGCATGGTTGGTATTGAGCACCCGATTCTCGATATCGGTGATGCGCGTCTCAGGGCCAACGCTGGCGTAAGCCTCTTCCAGCACGGCCATATAACCGGGGAAACGGGTCAGCATCAGCGGGATGCCGCAGTTGTGAAACAGACCGAGGGTATAGGCCTCATCAGGCGCCGGAAGACCGATACGCTTGGCCAGCGCCAGACAGGTGCTGGCCACGTCCTGCGCCGAATCCCAGAAACGATTGAGCGTGACGATGGCGGCATCGGTCAGCTCACCGCGGATCGATTGCGCGTTGATCAAATTGATCACCGAACGGCAACCCAGCAAATTGACGGCCTGCTGAATCGAAGCGATGCGGTTGGCAAGGCCGAAAAACGGCGAGTTCACGGTTTTCAGCAAGGCGCCCGACAACCCCGGATCCTGGCTGATCAGCCGCGCAATCGCGCGCAGATCGGGATCAGGCATGACCTGTTCCATCTGCAGGTCAACCATGATCTGCGGCTGCGGTGGAACACTGATCCCCTGCAGCACGCTGCGGATCTGTTCGTCGGTGAGTTCGATGGACATGAAGGCGGCCAGGCCTTGCCAATAGCACAAGGCCACTAAGTAAAGAGTGCGAACTTTGGCCGAGTTCATGGTCGGATTCAAGTAGATCACTTTGCAATCCGACGAGGAGGAAACAAGATGGCCGATTCGCTGAAAGGCAAACGCGTAGCGATCCTGGTAACCGATGGTTTCGAGCAGGTCGAGCTGACCGGCCCTAAGGAAGCGCTGGAAAATGCCGGCGCGACTGCTGAGATCGTTTCGTCATCGAACGGCGAGGTCACCGGCTGGAACCACACCACACCGGCCACCAAGTTTCACGTCGACAAGACCTTCGACAGCATTCGCATGGAAGACTATGACGCCGTGCTGCTGCCTGGCGGCGTGGTGAACTCCGACACCATCCGCACCGACGAGATGGCTCAGGCGCTGGTCCGCGACGCGGCGCGAGCAAACAAGACCATCGCAGTGATCTGCCATGGCGCCTGGCTATTGGCCTCGGCCGGTCTGGTCAAGGGCAAGAAGATGACCAGCTGGCCATCGCTGACCGACGACCTTAAAAACGCCGGCGCTCAGTGGGTCGACGAGCAGGTCGTGGTCGATGGTCATCTGATCAGCAGCCGCAAGCCGGACGATATCCCGGCGTTCAGCGAAGCGCTGGTCAAAGCCCTCGCCGCCTGACGCCAGCCTCGTCGCGCAGAGGCATCGCGAATCCGGTCGACGCGACCTGACCGATGCCTCATCAGACCCCACTGCTGGTAGCAACCGCGTCCAGCAACGTTGGACCAACCGGCTGCCCGTTCTGCATCCTGCCAGCGCTTTTGTCAGCCCGCTCGCCTATAATCGCGCCCTTTTCCCGGAGCCTCCCGATGAGCCTGCCCAGCCTGCGCCTCAAAGCCAATGCCGACCGCCGCCTGCGCGCCGGCCATCTGTGGGTCTACAGCAACGAGGTGGATACCGCAGCCACCCCGCTCAGCGGTTTTGCTGCCGGTGATCAGGCCATTCTCGAAGCGGCTGGGGGCAAGCCGCTGGGCATTGTCGGCGTCTCGCCGAACAACCTGATCTGCGCCCGCCTGCTGTCCCGCGACCTCAAGCACAGCCTGGACAAATCGCTGCTGGTGCATCGCATCCAGGTCGCCCTCTCGCTGCGAGATCGCCTGTTCGACCAGCCCTGTTACCGCCTGATCTACGGCGACTCGGACCTGCTGCCCGGCCTGGTGGTGGACCGCTTCCACGATCATCTGGTGGTGCAACTGGCTTCTGCCACCATGGAGCGCAACAAGGACGCCGTGCTCGAAGCGCTGGTGCAGGTGCTCAAGCCGCGCGGCGTGCTGTGGAAAAACGATTCCAGCGCCCGCGATGCCGAAGGGCTGGAGCGCTACGTCGACACCGCCTTTGGCGTGGTCCCGGAGTGGGTAGCACTGGAAGAGAACGGCGTTAGATTCGAGGCCCCGGTGCTGCAAGGCCAGAAAACCGGCTGGTTCTACGACCACCGCATGAACCGCGCGCGCCTGGCGCCTTACGTCAAAGGCAAGCGCGTGCTCGATCTGTTCAGCTACATCGGCGGCTGGGGCGTGCAGGCCGCGGCCTTCGGCGCCAGCGAAGTATTTTGCGTGGATGCCTCGGCATTCGCGCTGGATGGTGTCGAGCGCAACGCCGCGCTCAACGGCGTGGCCGAGAAGATGACCTGCGTCGAGGGCGATGCCTTCGAAGCCATGCGGGAGCTGAAGAACGCCGAAGAACGCTTCGATGTGGTCATCACCGACCCGCCCGCCTTCATCAAGCGCAAGAAGGACATCAAGAACGGCGAAGCCGCCTACCGCCGCCTGAACGAAGCCGCCATGCGTCTGCTGAACAAGGACGGCATCCTGGTCAGCGCCAGCTGCTCCATGCACCTGGAAGAAGACAACCTGCAGAACATCCTGCTCGGCAGCGCGCGGCATCTGGACCGCAATATCCAACTGCTCGAACGCGGCAGTCAGGGACCGGACCATCCGGTTCATCCAGCGATCCCTGAAACCCGTTACATCAAGAGCATCACCTGCCGCATCCTGCCCAACAGCTGATCAGCGTCTGACGACAGACGAAGCCCTCGCACCGAGACGCGTACGAGGGCTTCGACGGACGCTTACTCGATGCCCTTGCGCTGGTCGCTCCACAAGTAACTGGTGCACAACCCGCAGAAGCGACCATAGAAGGTGCTGCGGGCCGTTTCGTCATCCATCAGGTGATAGCGAAACCAGGCCGTCGACGGTCCGCGGTACGCCCCGCCATCACCGACCGGCTCGAAGTGAGTGACATAACGCCGCTCTCCCCAGAACACTGGCACGTTGGCCCGGGTATAGACCGGCTGCGCGTTCAGATAGGGAAAGGCAATGGTGTCGCCACCGCCGGACATCAGGAACATCGGGCCTTTCTGGTTCTGCTGTGACGCCGGGTCGTGCCCCAAGCCAATGGTGTAGGGCTGGATGGGCGCGGTCACGCTCACGCGATCATCCTGCCCGGCCATGATCGAACCACCGCCGCCCTGGGAGTGACCGGAAGTCCCGACGCGGCCAGTATTGAGCACGCCTGCGTAGGTACCGAAGCTGCGGTTGCTCTCCTGCACCAGATAATCGAGGCAGGCCAGCATGTCCTGCCCGGTTCCGGCGTTGGAGGTCTCTGCCGCGGCGACGACGAAGCCATGGCTGGCCCAATGCGACAACAGGCCCGAATACGCGGATGGCCCCGTTCCGGTCCCGTTGCCCCACAGCAGCACGGGATGCCGCACGCCGCCCTGCCCCAGCGTGGCGGGCCGATAGACTCGGCAGTTCGGGCCTTCGCTGCGACTGGTGGTGGCGTAGGGGCCGGAACGGTCGAAACTGGTCACGCCCGGAAACGGCGCTCCGGGTGTGTCCGGCAGCGAAGCAGCAATGGCAGACCCGCAAAACGCCAGGGCTAGCGCAGCGGCAATACCGCCGAGTTTGATGTCGAGCATGTGTATTCCTCTTCTTGTTCTATTTATCTGAAGCTACGTTGGCGCCTGCTCGAAATCCGAGCCGACGCAAGGCACCGCCTAGGCCACCCGCCCGAATCCTGAACTACGGGTGGCCAGCCAGCCCGAACCAACCCTAGCCAGCAAAACTCACTGCGCCACCTCAGGCACCGGTTAAGCGGATGAACGGCTTCGCTTGGCGCTGGCTGAATAACGCGTCATCAGCTCCAGTGTTGATGCGGTCAGCTCAGCCTGGTTGGGCGCCGGTAATCGCGCCGTTTGGCTCGCTGACAGTAACGCGCGTAGAATCGCCCGCATTCCTCGCCGCTATCCCCCGGCGGGCCATGAGCCCAGGCCGCCCGAGCGATACCCCGCCTCGATCCGGCCCCTGCGCACGCACGGCTACCTGCCGTTGCATGCGGCACAGGTGACGCTCACCATTAGCACCACTCGACCAGCTGATTAGCCGCAGGAACCGTCATGCCCGATTACCGCTCGAAAACCTCCACGCACGGCCGCAACATGGCTGGTGCCCGCGCGCTGTGGCGCGCCACCGGCATGAAGGACGAAGACTTCAAGAAGCCGATCATCGCCATCGCCAACTCCTTCACCCAGTTCGTGCCAGGCCACGTGCATCTGAAGGACCTGGGCCAGCTGGTCGCCCGCGAGATCGAGAAGCACGGCGGCGTCGCCAAGGAATTCAACACCATCGCGGTCGACGACGGCATCGCCATGGGCCACGACGGCATGCTCTATTCGCTGCCGTCGCGCGAAATCATCGCCGACTCGGTGGAGTACATGGTCAACGCGCATTGCGCCGACGCCATCGTCTGCATCTCCAACTGCGACAAGATCACCCCCGGCATGCTGATGGCCGCGCTGCGCCTGAACATCCCGGTGGTATTCGTCTCCGGTGGCCCGATGGAAGCCGGCAAGACCAAGCTGGCCAGCCACGGCCTGGACCTGGTCGACGCCATGGTCATCGCCGCCGACGAAACCGCCTCGGACGAAAAGGTCGCGGAATACGAGCGCAGCGCCTGCCCGACCTGTGGCAGCTGCTCCGGCATGTTTACCGCCAATTCGATGAACTGCCTGGCCGAAGCCCTGGGCCTTGCCCTGCCCGGCAACGGCTCGACCCTGGCGACCCACAGCGACCGTGAGCAGCTGTTCCTGCGCGCCGGTCGCACCGTCGTCGAGCTGTGCCAGCGTTATTACGGCGAAGGTGACGAGTCGGTGCTGCCGCGTAATGTCGCCAGCCGCCGCGCGTTCGAAAACGCCATGACCCTGGATATCGCCATGGGCGGTTCCACCAACACTATCCTCCACCTCTTGGCAGCAGCTCAGGAAGCCGAGGTCGATTTCGACCTGCGCGCCATCGACGCCCTGTCACGCAAGGTGCCGCAACTGTGCAAGGTCGCACCGAACATCCAGAAGTACCACATGGAAGACGTGCACCGCGCCGGCGGCATTTTCTCCATCCTTGGCGAACTGGCCCGTGGCGGTCTGCTGCATACCGACGTGCCCACCGTACACAGCCGCACCATGGCTGAAGGTATCGCCCAGTGGGACATCACCCAGACCCAGGACGAAGCGGTACATACCTTCTTCAAGGCGGGCCCGGCTGGTATTCCGACGCAGACGGCGTTCAGCCAGTCGACCCGTTGGGACAGCCTGGATGACGACCGCGAAAACGGCTGCATCCGCAGCGTCGAGCATGCCTATTCCCAGGAAGGCGGCCTCGCCGTGCTTTACGGCAACATCGCTCTGGACGGTTGCGTTGTGAAGACCGCCGGCGTGGACGAATCCATCCACGTGTTCGAAGGCACGGCGAAGATCTTCGAAAGCCAGGACAGCGCTGTTAAAGGCATCCTCAATGACGAAGTGAAGGCCGGTGACATCGTCATCATTCGCTACGAAGGCCCGAAAGGCGGCCCCGGCATGCAGGAAATGCTCTACCCGACCTCGTACCTGAAGTCCAAGGGGCTGGGTAAGGACTGCGCGCTGCTCACCGATGGCCGCTTCTCTGGCGGCACCTCGGGCCTGTCCATCGGCCACGCCTCGCCTGAAGCCGCTGCGGGCGGAGCCATTGGCCTGGTGCGCGACGGCGACAAGGTGCTGATCGACATCCCCAACCGCAGCATCCAGCTGCAGGTCAGCGATGAAGAACTGTCCCACCGCCGCATCGAGCAGGACAAGAAGGGCTGGAAACCGGCCCAGCCACGCGCGCGCAAGGTGACCACGGCGCTCAAGGCCTACGCCCTGCTCGCCACCAGCGCCGACAAGGGCGCGGTGCGCAACAAGGCGATGCTGGACGGCTGATCGTCTGCGTTGCAGCAACAATGAAAGCCCGACCATCGTGTCGGGCTTTTTTATGCCTGCTGTGCCGCGAGCGAGGCTCCAACGCTCGAGCCACCATCTGGTCCGCCGGGCACACGCCTACAGCCCCCAGTCGGCATGCACGGTGACCCAACGTCCCGACGGGTGCCTCTACCGTGCTGTCGCAGTGGACTGCGGCCACCTCACGACGTGGATCAGTGCGGGTTGCCGGCTGCTTGCCCTGTGCGAGACCGGCAGCGCTCAGTAGAATCGCGCTCCTTTTCAATCCGCAAGGATGCCCATGAACGCCCCCGAACAGCTCAACGCGAGCGACACGAACGAAGCGCTACTCTATGGCCTCGATGACCGGCCACGCCCATGGATTGCCTTTCTCGCCGCGCTGCAGCATCTGCTCGCGATCATCGTGCCGATAGTCACGCCCGGCCTGCTGATCTGCCAGGCCATCGGCGTATCGCCGCGCGACACCAACATCATTGTCTCCATGTCGCTGGTGATCTCCGGCATTGCCACCTTCCTGCAGTGCAAGCGCTTCGGCCCGCTGGGCGCCGGGTTATTGATCGTGCAGGGCACCAGTTTCAACTTTGTCGGCCCGCTGATCGCGGGCGGCGTGCTGATGGTCAAGCAGGGCACGCCGGTCGAAGGCGTGATGGCAGCGATCTTCGGCGTAGTGATCGCCGGCTCGTTCATTGAGATGGGCGTCTCGCGCGTGCTGCCTTTCATCAAGCGCCTGATCACGCCGCTGGTGACCGGCATCGTGGTGCTGATGATCGGGCTGACGCTGATCAAGGTCGGTCTGATCAGCATGGGTGGCGGCTACGCGGCCATGGGCGACGGTAGCTTTGCCAGTCGTGAAAACCTGCTGCTCTCCGGCGTGGTGCTGGCCGCCATCGTTGTGCTTAACCGCCTGCCGGTGCAGTGGATGCGCAGCTGCGCGATCATCATCGCGCTTGCCATCGGCTATGCGCTGGCCGCCTACTTGGGCCGGCTGGACTTCACCGGCATGCGCGAAGCCGAGCTGTTCGAGGTGCCGATGCCGTTGCACTTCGGCCTTGGCTTTTCCTGGAGCCTGTTCATTCCGATGGTGGTGATCTATCTGATCACCTCACTCGAAGCCATCGGCGACATCACTGCCACCAGCAAGCTTTCGCGTCAGCCGGTAGAAGGCCCGCTATGGATGCAGCGCATCAAGGGCGGCGTACTGGTCAACGGCGCCAACTCGCTGCTGGCGGGCTTTTTCAACACCTTCCCGAGCTCGGTATTCGCGCAGAACAACGGCATCATCCAGCTCACCGGCATTGCCAGCCGCTACGTCGGCATGTGGATCGCGGTGATGCTGGTGATTCTCGGACTGTTCCCGCCAGTCGCTGGCGTGCTGCAGGCAGTGCCCGAGCCGGTGCTCGGCGGTGCTGCCTTGGTGATGTTCGGCGCGGTGGCGGCCGCTGGCATCAATATCCTCGCGGGCATCAAGCTGGACCGTCGCGCGCTGCTCATCATTTCCGTATCGCTGGCGCTGGGCCTGGGCTTTTCTCAGGTGCCGGAGTTCCTCGCGAATCTGCCGGTAGCGCTGCGCAACGTACTGGAATCCGGCGTGGCCACCGGCGGCATCTGCGCCCTGGTGATGAACTGGTTCCTGCCCGAGTCGCCGGCCAGCGCTGAGCAAGATCCCGTCTGATCAACCGGTCCGCGCTTCCTGAGCGAGCCGCTGGCAGACCTCATCGGCAATCGCCAGGGCGGCAGTCAGTCCTGGTGATTCGATGCCAAACAGGTTCACCAGCCCCGCAATGCCATGCTCGGCAGGCCCGTCGATACAGAAGTCCGCCGCCGGTTCGCCGGGTCCGCTGATCTTCGGCCGGATGCCGGTGTAGGCCGGCTGCAGTGCACCATCGGGCAATGCCGGCCAGTAACGTCGGATCGCCGCGTAGAAACGTTCAGCGCGGCTTTCATCCATCCTGTAATCGAGGCTGTCGACCCACTCGACATCAGGGCCGAAACGCGCCTGCCCACCGAGGTCCAGCGTGAGATGAACGCCCAACCCGCCAGGCTCGGGCAATGGATAGACCAGATGGCGGAACGGCGTGGCAGTCGCCAGATTGAAATAGCTGCCCTTGGCGAAATAGCGCGGCGGTACCTTGTCGACAGGCAACCCTTGGGTGCGCAACGCAATCGCAGGGGCAGCATGGCCCGCGCAATTGATCAGCGTATTGGCGAGCAAGGTCATCGGCTCAGCCCCGCCGACTTCCAGCTTCAAGCCGTCATCCATCACTTCAACAGCCTCCACTGGTGCCCGCAAGGCCAGCAGCGCGCCCGCGGCTTCGGCATCACCCTGCAGCGCCAGCATCAAGGCGTGGCTGTCGACGATCCCGGTGCTGGGCGACAACAGGCCAGCCACGGCGTTGAGCTGCGGCTCCAATGCCTTCAACTCAGCGCCATTGAGCCGCTGCAGATCGTCTACGCCGTTGGCCAAGGCGTGTGCCTGTAACGCATCAAGTCCTGCCAATTGCGAGTCATCGGTGGCAACGATCAGCTTGCCGCAGCGCCGGTAGGGAACGCCGTGGCTCTCGCAGAAGGCATAAAGCGCGTCGCGCCCGGCCACGCACAGCCGTGCCTTCAGCGAGCCCTGCGGATAGTAGATGCCGGCATGAATGACTTCGCTGTTACGCGAGCTGGTGCCGGTGCCGATGGCCGCTTCGGCTTCCAGTATCAACACCTCGCGCCCGGCCAGGGCCAGTGCCCGCGCGACTGCGAGCCCCACCACGCCGGCCCCGATCACGACGCAATCGACCTGCTCCATTTGTTTCCCCTTCGTTTAGGCGAGCGCCAGACTGCCGCAAGATCGAACCAGGGCCAAGTCTCGCTTGCCCAACCCCCAGGCAATTTCGAAAACGGGAGCCACCATGCGCATCGGCATCATCTCCGACACTCACGGCCTGCTGCGCCCTGAGGCCCTCGCGGCGTTGCAAGGCTGCGAGCGCATCATCCACGCGGGCGACATCGGCAAACCCGAGGTATTGGAGGGGCTGCGCGCACTGGCGCCGCTCGATGTTATCCGCGGCAATGTCGACAGCGGTGACTGGGCGGCGGCGGTCCCGGAGTATCTGGACCTGGAAATCGGCGGTTTGCGCGTCTACGTCACCCACGACGTCAAGACGATGGGCATCGACCCGATTGCAGAGCAGGTCGATGTGGTGATTGCCGGCCATTCACACCAACCGAAGATCGAGCAGGTTAACGGCGTGCTCTACCTCAACCCGGGAAGCGCAGGCCGCCGCCGCTTCACCCTACCTATCAGCCTGGCGCTGCTGGACATCGAGGACGGCCAGCCGCGCGCGCAGCTGGTGACGCTGGGTTAAGCGCTCAGCTCACGCCCGTGTAACGGTCGCTGCGGTGATTGATCGCCAGCACCAGATTCAGTGCCACCGCGCCCAGCACCGAGAGCGCAACCTTATCCAGCGGCACGATGAAGACCGCCGCCAGCACGATCAACGCATCGATGCCCATTTGAAAGGTGCCGGCGCGCAGGCCGATGCGCTCCTGCAGGAACAGCGCAAGGATGTTTACCCCGCCGAGGCTGGCCCGATGACGGAACAGCATCAGCAGCCCGACGCCCATGGCGAAACCGCCAAACAGCGCCGCGTAGTAGATGTTCAGCTCGGCAAAGCGGATCCAGTTCGGCGTCAGCTCGGCCAGCAGCGACACCAGTCCCACCGCGATCACGGTGCGCAACGTGAAGCTCCAGCCCATGCGCCAGATGGCCAACAGATAGAACGGAATGTTCAGGGTGAAGAACACCAGCCCGAAAGGCCAGCCGGCGAAGTACTTGAGCAGAAAGGCCAGACCGACCGTGCCGCCGGTCAAGAGCCCGGCGTGGCTGTAGAAGGCGATCCCCAGCGCCACCATCGCGGTGCCCAAGAGCAGCGCAAGGGCGTCCTCCCAGAGCGGATGGCGGACGAATATCGGCGCAATGGTTTCCGCCTGCTCAGCGTCGCATTGCACTGGGCTCGGCTTGTCGTTGTGCATGGAAAGTGTCTCGTGTGGAGCGGACGGAAAGCATAAGCACTGACGCCAGGTCAGGACTTGGCGTCAGTCAAGGAAGCGCAGCGTGACGGGCTTAGCGCCGCTGCCAGGTCTCGAAGCGGTAAGCCGGCGTTTCACCCTCGGCCGGGTGTGCCTCGCTGTCGACACGTTCCCAGTCAGCTTCGTCATAGGCGGGGAAAAAGGCGTCGCCCGCGGGATTGGCTTCGATGCGGGTGAGATAGAGCCGCTGCGCCTGACCCAGGGCCTGGGTGTAGAGCTGCGCGCCGCCGATCAGCATCAGCTCGTCGACGCCTTGCTCACGCGCCCACTGCTCGGCGCGAACCAGCGCAGCATCCAGCGTGGTGAAGGTTTCGGCACCTTCGACTTGCAGATCGGGCTGACGGCTGACCACCACGTTCAAGCGCCCCGGCAGTGGGCGGCCAAGCGAATCCCAGGTCTTGCGACCCATGATGATCGGCTTGCCGAGGGTCGTGGCCTTGAAGTGTTTGAGGTCGGCCGGCAGATGCCAGGGCATCTTGTTGTCCAGCCCGATGACGCGGTTATCCGCCAGGGCTGCGATCATTGCGAGGGGAAGAGAGGTCTGATTCATGGCCACGAGGATAGCAGAGCGCCCGCCGGGCAGTCAGCGCCGCCAGATACACGTCAGCATCATCGAACGGTCATATCCGGTTTACCGAAGCGTCAAGCTGTCGTCATTATCAAACTTCAGGCTAACCGCTCCCCTTCCATGGAGACGCCCGCAATGGCCCGCCACAGCCGCCTTACCCTGCGCCACCTGCTTGCCGCCTGCAGCCTGCTGCTGCCGGTCGCCGCGTTTGCCGCCACACCCGATGCTTCGGTTGCCGCAAAGCACGGGCGCGATGAACCCCATCCGCTGATTATCGCCCACCGTGGCGCCAGCGGCTACGTGCCCGAGCACACGCTTGCCTCTTACGCGCTGGCGATCCTGCAGGGTGCCGATTACGTCGAACCCGATCTGGTGATGACCCGCGACGGCCAGCTGGTAGCCCGTCATGACAACGAGCTGGGGCTGACCACCGACGTGTCGCAACGCCCCGAGTTCGCCGACCGCAAGCGCACGCAGAGGGTCGACGGCGTGAAGCTCACCGGCTGGTTCAGCGAAGACTTCACCCTGGCCGAGCTGAAGACACTGCGCGCCATCGAGCGCATCCCGACGATCCGTCCGGGTAACGCGCGAATGGACGGCAGCCTGGAAATCCCGACGCTGCAGGAAATCATCGATCTGGTGAAGACCCTGCAGCTGAGCGAGCGCCGCCGTATCGGCCTGTACCCGGAAACCAAGCACCCGACGCACTTCCAAAAACTTGGCCTGGCGATGGAAAAGCCTCTGGTCAGCATTCTTCATCGCAACGGCTACGCTGGCCGTAACGCGCCGGTCTATATCCAGTCGTTCGAAGTGGAAAACCTGAAGACCCTCAGCAGGATGACGCAGCTGCGCCTGGTCCAGCTGTTTGGCGGCGGTCAGCCCTACGATCAAAAGGTTCGCGGCAGCGACCTGACCTACGCACAGATGGCAACGGCCGACGGGCTCAAGGCGATCTCCCGCTATGCGGCCGGCGTCGGCCCGGAAAAGGGCTACATCATCCTGCGCGATGCCAACGGCAATCTCGGCCAGCCGACCGACTTCGTGCCGAACGCTCATGCGGCGGGCCTGAAGGTGCACCCGTACACCTTCCGCGCCGAGAACGTGTTCCTGCCGGCCAACTTGCGCAAAGGCGACATCCCCGCCGAGCGCGGCAATGTCGAGGCGGACATTGAGGCCTTCCTCGACGCCGGTATCGACGGGCTGTTCATCGACCAGCCGGACATTGCCGTACGCCTGCGCCAACAGCAGAACTGACCGATACAGCCACGGGTTGATCGCCCCTGGCTGTGGGTAGGTGACAAGCAGCCGGTGTCAGCGGATGATGCCGGCTTCGCGCAATGCGTTAAGGCTGGTTTGATCCTTACCCAGCACCCGACCGAGCACCGAATCGGTGTGCTCGCCGTGCAACGGCGGGGCCTTTGCCGCGACCGTCGGCGTGCGCGACAGCCGCAGCGGGCTGCGTACCATGCGCACCTCGCCTGCCACCGGATGCTCGGCGCTGACTACCAGATCGCGGTAGCGTGCCGTTTCCGATTCAAGCGCGTGTGCGACATCCTTCACTTCACCGACCGGGATCGCCTGCGCGCGCAGGGCTTCGATCAAAGCCTCGCTGGGCCACTGCGCAAATGCCTGCTGTAACAGCGGAATCAGCAGCTCGCGGTGCTCGGTGCGGGCTTTGTTCTGGGTGAAGCGTGGATCACTGTGGAGTTCAGGACGCTTGAGTACCTCCAGGCACAAGCGCCGGTACTGCTCGTCGTTGCCCACCGCCAGGGCGATGCTGCCGTTCGCGGTGTTGAACAGCTGGTAGGGCACAATGCTGGCGTGGGCATTGCCGTAGCGCTGCGGCACCTTGCCGGTGTTGAGATAGCCGGAGGCGACATTGGCCAGAAAATGCAGCGCACTGTCGGACAGGGCAATGTCCACCGACTGGCCGAGCCCGGATTTTTCGCGCTCGTACAGCGCCGCGAGAATGCCCTGAACGGCGTTCATACCGGTGACCAGATCAATGAAAGCCACGCCCAGGCGCATCGGCTCGCCCTCTTTGTCACCCGTGATCGACATGAAGCCGCTCTCGGCCTGAATGATGAAGTCGTAGCCGGGACGGTTCTCCATCGGGTTACCGCGGCCATAGCCGGTGATCGAGCAATGGATCAGCCGTGGATTGATCGCGGCCAGTGTTTCGTAATCCAGACCGAGGCGCTTGAGGCTCGCCGGCAGGAAATTTTCGACTACCACATCGGCCTGCGCAGCCAGGTCGAGGATCAACTGGCGGCCTTCGGGCTTGCGCATATCCACCGCCAGGCTCTGCTTGTTGCGATTGGCGCTGAGGTAGTAGGTGGAGATGCCGGCCTTGGCCGGCGGCATCCAGCTGCGGGTGTCATCACCCTCCAGACTTTCGATCTTCCACACCTCGGCGCCAAGGTCGGCCAGGGCCATGGTCGACCAGGGCCCTGCGAGGATGCGAGTCAGATCCAGTACCTTGATGCCTTGCAGAACGCTCATCGACTCTCCTACATATTTGAACGGGCGATGGCGACGAAATTGGCGCAAGCGGGTCGAAACCACAACAGATGGCCTGCAAACATCTGTGCGATTACCGAACCGTTTTTCGCTCATCGGACTCCCGTCAGGGTTCGATCCTTTTAAGGTGGCAGCGTCGGCTAATCGCTACACGTGCAGACTTACAACAACTACAAGAAGAGAACACCACCATGCCCCTGACTATGAAGCGCACCCTGAGCCTGTTCCTCCTGGCTGCCACGCTCCCCCTCGCCTCTCTGACCCAGGCCGCCGAATGGCCGACCGACACCGTTCGCCTGGTGGTGCCCTACGCGCCGGGTGGTACGACGGACGTGCTGTCGCGCAAAGTCGCCGATCTCTTGCAGCAACAGATCGGCACGGTGGTCGTCGAGAATCGGCCGGGCGCCGGCTCGACCATGGCCACCGGACAACTGGCCCGCGGCGGGCGTGGCGCGGATCACACCATTCTGATGGCGTCTCCGGGACACACCATCGGCCCGGTGATCTACAAGAAGCTGCCCTACGAGCCGGTAAAAAACTTCAAATTCATCCGCAACATCATCGAAATCCCCAACGTCATGGTGGTACCGGCCGACAGCCCGTACAACTCGGTAGAGGAATTCGTCGAGGCGGCCAAGACCAAGGAGATGACGTTCAGCTCTGCCGGCATCGGCAGCTCGATCCACATGTCCGGCGAGCTGTTCAAGACCATGACCGGCACCAAGATGACCCACGTGCCCTTCCGCGGTAGCGGAGAAGCGCTGCCGGCACTGCTCAGCGGTGACGTCGACGTTTCCTTCGAAAACATGCCGACGGTGCTGTCGCACATCCAGTCCGGCAAGCTCAAGGCGCTGGCCGTGACCTCGAAAGAGGCCTCGCCCTACCTGCCCGATGTCGAGCCGCTGTCGAAGATCGGCGCGGACCTGGGTCTTGGCGAATTCGTCACCACCGCCTGGTTCGGGCTGATCGCCGACGACCAGATGTCCGACCAGGCGGTCGAGACGCTGCAGACCGCGCTGGACAAGGTCATGGACGATCAGGGCTTCAAGGATTTCGCCGCACAGATCGGCGGAGAGCCGGCGACCGAGGAAGGCGATAGCTTCCGCGACTACGTTGCTGAAGACGTTCAACGCTGGCAGCGCGTCGCAGGCCAGGCCGAGCTGAATTGATCGGAGGCCGGCCATGACCGCCGACGCTGCGCTGCGCCGCCCGCGCTGGGCCAATCTCAACACATGGCTGGGCGTGTTCTGGTTGATCGCAGCGCTGGCATTTCTGTTCTATCTGGTGCCGAACCACATCGATGAAGCCCCCATGGTCGACAACCCCATGCAGTCGCCACGCTGGCTGCCCAGCGTGGCGGGCTGGCTGATCGCGGCATTGTCGCTGGCATTGATCGTCGAGGGCTGCTTGCGGCCGCCGGCCCAAACGGCAGAGGACGAATCCGAACGTGCCCCGGCCCGGCGCTGGCTGCTGATGTTGGCCGGGCTGGGCGCTTACTGGCTGCTGTTCGACCTGCTCGGCGCCATCGCTGCTGGCATCCTTGGCACGCTCTTGTTGTTTGCCGCTCACCCTGTGCGCAAGCCCTGGCTATACCTGCTGGCGATCGCGTTGCCGTGGCTGGTAAGCCTGCTATTCATCCACGTACTGAATGTCCCGCTGCCCTCCGGCACGCTCTGGAACTGACAGCGCTCTCACGCGAGTTACCGAATGGAAGGTTTTTCCGAAGTCCTGGACTTGTTCCTCAGCGTCGACAATTTCATCGCTATCTTTATCGGCGTATTGATTGGGGTGGTCATCGGAGCGATTCCTGGCCTTACCGCGACCATGGCCGTGGCACTGGCCTTGCCCTTCACCTTCTCCCTGGAGCCGGTGACGGCGATCCTGTTGTTGGTCGGCATCTACAAGGGCGGCATGTACGGCGGCTCGATCACCGCCATCCTGATTCACACGCCGGGTTCTCCGGCCGCTGCCTGCACCCTGCTCGACGGCTATCCACTGACGCAACAAGGCAAGGCAAAGAAGGCGCTGCAGATGGCGCTTTACTCGTCCTGTATTGCCGATGTGCTATCGAACCTGGCGCTGATCCTGTTTGCCTCCTACCTGGCCAAGGTCGCGCTCAATTTCGGGCCGCCAGAGTTTTTCTGGCTGATCTGCTTTTCGCTGACCATCATCGTCTCCATCGCGGGCGACTCGCCAGTCAAGGGTCTGATCGCCGCCAGCTTCGGCGTCATCGTCTCCATGATCGGCATGGATGCGGTGTACGGCAGCCAGCGCCTGACGTTCGATAACTACAACCTGATGGACCGGGTGTCCTTCGTGCCGTTGCTGATCGGCCTGTTCGCCATCCCCGAGGTCATCGACTTCTACCTGAAGAAAGCCGGCCCTCATATTCGCGCCGCTTCCAGCGGAGCGGGCCTGACACTTGGCGAGCTCAAGTCCAGCCTGGTAACCATCGTGCGCGGCTCGTTTATCGGCGTGATCATCGGTGCCATCCCAGGCGCCGGCGCCACCGCCGCGTCATTCATTTCCTACAGCGAAGCCAAACGCCGTTCAGCCAACCGGGCAAATTTCGGCAAGGGCGAGCTCGAAGGCGTCGCCGCGGCCGAGTCAGGCAACAACGGCGTCGCTGGCGCAACCCTCATTCCGCTGCTGTCGCTGGGCATCCCCGGCGACGTCATCACCGCGATCATCCTTGGCGCCTTCATGATCCATGGCCTCACGCCTGGCCCGGTGCTGTTCCAGGAGAACCTGACGCTGGTCTACGCGTTGTTCTGCGGGATCATGCTGAGCTCGGCGGTGCTGCTGTTCGTCGGTCACGGCGTGATCAAGTATTTCTCGCTGATCGCCGAGATTCCCAAGGCTATCCTGCTTCCCATCGTGCTGATGTTCTGCGTTTACGGTGCCTTCGCCGTGAACAACAGCCTGTTCGACATTGGCCTGATGCTGCTCTTCGGCGTGATCGGCTATCTGTTCAACCGTACCGGCTTCGCGACAGCGCCCTTCCTCCTGGGCTTCATTCTCGGGCCGATGTTCGAGGACAACCTGCGGCGCACGCTGCTGATCGGCCGCGGCGACCCCATGATTTTCTTCCGCGGCCCCATCACCTGGATCTTCATCGTGCTCACCGCGCTGTCGCTTTTCTTCGCGGTAAGGCGTTATTGGCAGGAGCGCATCCGGGCGCGCTGAGCTGTTCGCCCTTGTGGCCGGCACCGGTTATCCTCAGGACCGAGCCCTTCTCCGAGAAACCGCGTGCCCGCACCTCCTCCGCCATCACCGAATCCCCTCGACCGCCTCTGGCTGACCGAAGCCGTGCGGCTGCGCGAAGAACACGCCGGCCCGCTGGACGACGCCGAAGCCAATCGCCAGGCCCGAGCACAGGGCGGTGAACTGCCTGAACTGATCGAGCACCGCGCGCTGTGGCTGGCACGCCGTGACGGCCTGATCGACGCACTGCGCCATTGGCGTCAGGGCGCGCGGCTGGCGGGTTTCGCGCTGGTTCTGCTGGCGCTGTTGACCGGTGCCGGTCTGGCATTTGCAGCGCTGGGCGACGGTATTCGGCCGGTCAACGTGTTCTGGGCGCTGGGCAGCCTGCTCGGGCTGAACCTGCTGACCCTGCTGGGTTGGCTGCTGGGCTTCGTCTTTGCTGGCGATGCCGGCGGTGCGCTGGGCCGGTTGTGGCTCTGGCTCAGCGAAAAGCTCGCCCGCGATGCCCGCGCCGTGCAGTTGGCCCCGGCGCTGTTGGCGGTTCTGGAGCAACGGCGTCTCGGACGCTGGCTGCTGGGACTCGGGGTACACGGTGTTTGGCTGATAGCGATGGCCAGCGCGCTGCTGACCCTGCTCGCGCTGCTGGCGACACGTCGTTACGGCTTCGTCTGGGAAACCACCATCCTCGGCGAAAACACATTTATCAGCCTGACCCAAGCGCTCGGCGCGCTGCCGTCGCTGCTGGGTTTCAGCGTGCCGGACATCGCTCAGATCCGCGCCAGCGGCGACCTTGCCAGTGGCGCGGAAAGCGCACGCCAGAGTTGGGCGGGCTGGCTGGTCGGGGTGCTGCTGATCTACGGGCTGATTCCGCGCCTGCTGCTGGCGCTGTTCTGCCTCTGGCGCTGGCGGCGTGGACGGGCACAGCTGCGGCTCGACCTGCAGCTTCCGGCCTACCGCCTGCTGCGTGAGCGGCTTCAGCCACCCACTGAACGTCTCGGCATCAATGATGCCGCGCCGCCACAGCTGCATGCGCCGAGCGCCGGAGCGCAACTGGACGGCAGCGAGGGCGCGGTGCTGGTCGGCATCGAGCTGGACCAGAGCCATCCCTGGCCGCCCAAGCTGCCGAAAACGGTCGCCGATGCGGGCGTGCTGGATGATCGCGAGCAACGCCGACGGCTGCTGGAACAGCTGACCCGCTTCCCACCGCAGCGTTTGGCCATTGCTTGCGACCCGCGTCGCTCACCAGACCGTGGCACGCTGGCGCTGATCGGCGAGCTGAGCCGCTGCGCCGCTGAGAGTCGCATCTGGTTGCTGCAGCCGCCCACTGGCGAAGCGCTGGACAGCCATCGCCTGCAGGATTGGCACCAGGCGCTGGATGGCCTCGGTCTACCCTATTCGGGAAGCGCCCCGGTGAGCTGGCTGGAGACTGGGCATGATTGAGGTTGGCTCGATTCTGGTAAGGCCCAGCGTGCTGCCGATCAAAGCGGTGGCAACGTCGACGGCTTTGCCTGCACGCGGGCTATTACAACAGCAGCGGATGTCTGCTGGAGCCACGCCATACGTCCCTTACCACACGACGGCCAGACTGGAGGCTCGACCATGAGCGAACCGCTGAAACTCGCCCTGGTCGGCCACACCAATGTCGGCAAGACCTCGCTGCTGCGTACCCTGACCCGGGACGTCAGCTTTGGCGAGGTCTCGCATCGGCCGAGCACCACCCGTCACGTCGAAGGCGCGCGCCTGTCGGTCGATGGCGAACCGCTGCTGGAGCTCTACGACACCCCCGGCCTGGAAGACGCCATTGCCCTGCTCGAGCATCTGGAGCGGATCGAACGCCCCGGCGAGCGCCTCGACGGCCCGGCCCGCACCGCGCGGTTTCTGGATGGCAGCGAGGCACGTCAGCGTTTCGAGCAGGAGGCCAAGGTACTGCGCCAGTTGCTGGCCAGCGACGCAGGGCTTTACGTCATCGATGCGCGCGAGCCGGTGCTGGCCAAGTACAAGGATGAGCTGGCGGTGCTGGCCGGCTGCGGCAAACCGCTGCTACCGGTGCTCAATTTCGTCGCGCAGCCTGGCCATCGAGAGGAACAGTGGCGTGAAGCCCTGGCGCGGTTAGGCCTGCATGCGCTGGTGCGTTTCGACAGCGTGGCTCCGCCGATCGATGGCGAGCGCCGGCTCTATGAAAGCCTGGCGCTGCTGCTGGAACAGTCGCGGCCCAAGCTGCAGCGCCTGATCGATGACCATGAAGCCCAGGCCCTGGCACGGCTGAGCGAAGGCAACCGCCTGATCGCCGAACTGTTGGTCGACGTTGCCGCCTGCCGCCGTAGCGTGGCGGCGCAGCCAGACCTCGAGCGCGGCGCCATCGGTGAGCTGCATGACGCAGTACGCGCCCGCGAACAGGGCTGCGTCGAAGCCCTGCTGCGGCTCTATGGCTTTCGCCCGCAGGATGCCGCGGCGGCCGATCTACCCCTGCTCGACGGACGCTGGGGCGACGACCTGTTCAATCCCGAAACGCTGAAGGAGTTGGGCGTAAAAATCGGTGGCGGGATGGCGGCCGGCGCCGCCGCCGGTGCCGGGGTTGACCTGATGGTCGGCGGCATCACCATGGGTGCCGCGGCGCTGCTGGGCGCGCTTGCCGGCGGCGGTGCGCAGACCGCCAGGCACTATGGGAACCGGCTGCTGAGCAAATTCAAGGGCCAGCGCGAGCTGACGGTTGATGATGCGGTCCTGCGCCTGCTTGCCCTGCGTCAGCGCCAGTTGCTGATCGCCCTCGCCGCCCGTGGGCACGCCGCGATGGAGGCGATCCGTCTTGATGCACCAGACGACAAGACCTGGCGCGAAGGCAAGCTGCCCGAGGCGCTGCACCGCTGTCGCGCCCATCCGCAATGGTCATCACTGAATCCTGGCGCACGGTTGCAAGACAGCGAGCGACAGGTAGCGATTGAGGGATTACTAGCCAACCTACGCAAAGACTGAGCCCGGTTGGCGCCCTGAAGAGCGCTCGCCGGCATGGCGGGGCCAGGCAGCGCTCCGCTTTAGCCCGCCGAACAGCGGTTTAGGGCGATATGCTTCCGGGTTGTTTGTGGTGGGCTGAAGCCCACCCTACAAAGCGGAGCCTGCAGAGTGAGAGAAGACCAACCCGCGCATGCAGGCCAACCGCAGCAATGGTGAATGGTGAATGGTGAATGGTCGTAGGGTGGGCTTAAGCCCACCGTTTGGCGATCAGTCCCTGCCGGTAACGCACCATCAACGGTAGACGAACGCGGCGCAGGCGAATCCGAACGGCTGAGCCACAAGGTGCCCAGTGTCGCAATCATAATCAGCAGCCCGCCAATCCATCCCTGCATGCCCAGTCGTTCGCCAAGCCAGAGCCCCGCGATGAGGGCGCCAAACAGCGGTTCGGAACCCATCAGTAATGACACCCGTGTTGCACTGGTGCGGCCCAGCGCCAGGTTCTGTACATAGAGCGCAAACAAGGTTGCGAAGCCGACCAGATACAAGGCGGCGGCCCAGAACGCTGGGCTCTGCGGCAAGGCCGGCAGGCCTCCCGGCAACGACAGGCCCAGCACCAGGCAACCCGATGCGACCACTCCACTCTGCACCGCCGTCAATGCCAGGGGCGGCACGTCGAGATTGGCAGTCAGGCGTCGCGTCAGACAGATCAGCACGGCGCGAAACAGCGCGGCTGCAAGCATCAGCCCATCTCCCAGATTGAGCGATATCCCCATGCCTCCGGTCAGCAACCAGACGCCGACCAGCGACAGCCCACAGGCGCCAAACAACAGATTACTCGGGCGCTGGCGCAGCATTGCCCATTCAACAAAGGGCGTGAACACCACGCACAAACTGATAAGAAACGCGGCATTGCTGGCCGTTGTCAGCATCACGCCCCAGGTCTCGCAAAGAAAGATGCACAGCATCATCAAGCCCAACGGCAAGCCCGGACGAATCGCGCGTAACCCTTCTCCGCGCAACTGCGGCAGCAGCAGGATGAAGGTCAGCCCGAAGCGAATGGCCAGAAACCCCAGCACCGGATAGAACCACAGCGCCTGCTTGGCCACCGCATAGCTGCTGCCCCAGATGACCGCCACCACCAGCAGCATGGCATCGGCCAGCCAGAGGTTGCGTCGCGCCATACCACTCAAGTTATGCATTTCGATTGCTCGTTTGAACCAACGAGTCGATTGTCCATTGCTACGCTGAGATCGATAATCCAGCGATTCGGAAAAGGACTTGTGCACTATGAGAACGAATGACAGCGCCTCTCTGCTGCCGGGCATGGCGGTTTTTGTGCGCGTGGTCGAGGCCGGCAGTTTCTCCGCGGCGGCCCGGGAACTAGGCACCACCGCCTCAGCGGTGAGCCGCCAGGTGGCGCGCCTGGAGCAGGCCTTGTCGCTACGACTGCTGGAGCGCACCACTCGCCAGCTGCGGCTGAACGAAGCCGGCAGTGAGTTCTATGCGCACTGCCGCACGATGCTGGACGCCGCCGACCAGGCGCTGGCCATCGGGGAGCGCCTGATGAGCAGCCCGCGTGGGCTGGTGCGCCTAAGCGTGCCCAAGGCCTACGGCAAGTTCGTCATCAGCCCGTTGATGCCGGGCTTCCTGCAGCGCTACGGCGATGTCGACGTGCAGTTGCAGGTCAGCGATCAGAGCCCGGATCTGATCGAGGATGGCTTCGACTTGCTGGTGAAGGTCACTGATCAACCGCCCGAAGGCCTTGCTGGCAAGCCACTCGGAGCGGTGCGTCAAATCCTGTGCGCCAGCCCGACGTATCTCAGCGTGCACGGTGAACCCCAGCACCCGCAGGAACTGCTGCGCCATAGCTGCCTGTATCTGGGGGAGAGCGCAGGCGACAACCGCTGGCATTTCAGCTGCGGCGAACAGCAGGAAGTGGTGACGGTGCGGGGGCGCTACATCTGCAATCACAGCGAAGCGCGGTTGGAGGCGGCGCTGAGCGATATCGGTCTCACCGTGCTACCGCAGTTCACCGCAGCGCAGGCACTGGCGGAGGGACGCTTGCGTGAGGTGCTGCCGCAGTGGCGCTACACCGGCTCGTACCAGGGCGCAGCCTGGCTGCTGTGGCGGCAGAACCAGCACCTGCCGCCCAAGCAACGGGTGCTGATCGATTACCTGAGCGAGACATTGGCATCGCGCTGAGCACACGACAGCAGGCATGCCCTCGGTGGGCTGACGCCCACCCTACCGGCGTGGCGCTCGGACTAACGAATAGAATGAAGCCGAGCGCCCCGCCCCATCTTTCCTTCTGCCGTCGATACGCAACCAGCCACTGGCTCAAACTCCATGTAGGGTGGGCTTCAGCCCGCCAGCCAGGGCCGTCGAGCAATCAGATCAGCTGCGCTTGTTGGCCACTTCCTCGGCCATGCGGGTCAGGCCCAGGTGGCGTACGTCGGTGCCACGCACCAGGTAAATCACCATTTCGGCGATGTTGCGTGCATGGTCACCGATCCGTTCCAGCGAGCGCAGCACCCAGATCACGCTGAGCACGCGGGAGATCGAGCGCGGGTCTTCCATCATGTAGGTGACCAGTTCACGCAGCGCAGTCTTGTACTCGCGGTCGACGGTCTTGTCGTACTGCGCCACCGACAGCGCCAGCTCGGCGTCGAAGCGGGCGAAGGCATCCAGCGACTCCTGCACCATCCGGCGCACCTGATCGCCGATGTGGCGCACTTCGACGTAACCACGGGGCGACTCGCCGTCCTCGCACAGTTCAATGGCGCGACGGGCGATCTTGGTGGCCTCGTCACCGATGCGCTCCAGGTCGATGACCGACTTGGAGATGCTGATGATCAGGCGCAGGTCGGAGGCTGCCGGCTGGCGGCGCGCGAGGATGCGGATGCACTCCTCATCGATGTCGCGCTCCATGTGGTTGATCTGGTCATCTACGTCGCGCACCTGCTGCGCGAGCCCGGAATCGGCATCGATCAGCGCGGTGACCGCATCGTTGACCTGCTTTTCCACCAGGCCACCCATGGCCAGGAGATGGCTGCGCACCTCTTCCAGCTCGGCGTTGAACTGCTGGGAGATGTGTTGCGTGTGGCTGTCTTTGCTGATCATCTTTTCGCTCCGAGGAGGCTGCCGCTAGGCGGCTCTGGTGCGCAGCGCACCTGAAAAATTGTCGAGTTGACGTTGAGGCCCTTGGGAAATCTTCACTGCCGCGGAGGGCGCGCGCTGACAGTACGAGTAGTACGGCAAGCGCGCCCGACAAAGCCAGAGGAGATTTCCCATGGCATCAACCGTAGCGGCCGGTGATGTAGTCTTCGGTCTGCTTCTTTTCGGGATTGGTGAACAGCGTATCGGTGTCGCCATATTCGATCAGCTTGCCCATGTACATGAACGCGGTGTAGTCCGATACCCGCGCGGCCTGCTGCATGTTGTGGGTGACGATAACGATTGTGTACTTGGCCTTGAGCTCGTAGATCAGCTCTTCGACTTTCAACGAGGAAATCGGGTCGAGTGCTGAGCTGGGTTCGTCTAGCAGCAGCACTTCGGGCTGCACGGCGATGGTGCGGGCGATGACCAGACGCTGCTGCTGACCACCGGAAAGACCGAGGGCCGATTCGTGCAAGCGGTCCTTCACCTCTTCCCACAGCGCGGCGCCCTTGAGGGCCCATTCGACGGTTTCGTCGAGTACGCGCTTCTGCTTGATGCCCTGTATTCGTAGGCCGTAGACCACGTTCTCGTAGATGCTCTTGGGGAACGGGTTGGGCTTCTGGAACACCATGCCGACCCGACGACGCAGGTCGGCGACGTCTTCGCCCTTGCGGTAGATGTTGTGACCGTCGAGGTTGATGGCGCCTTCGATGCGGCAGCCGTCGACCAGGTCGTTCATCCGGTTGAAACAGCGCAGCAGCGTCGACTTGCCGCAACCGGACGGGCCGATGAAGGCCGTTACGCGCTGACGCGGAATGTTCATGCTGACGTTGTAGAGCGCCTGTTTTTCGCCGTAGTAGAGGCTCAGGTCAGGCACTTCGATGGCCACGGCTTCGTTGGCCAGGCTCAGCGCGCGCTTGTCGCGACCCAGCGCCGAAATGTCGATGGAATGCGTCTTTGCTTGTGACATGAATGTCTCCGTATCGCTGGAGGCTAGAAGCGCGGGCTGCAATCGTGGCAGCGCCGGGCCTCCAGCGGGTCTGTCGGCTGTTAGTGGTCGAGCGCTTTGTATTTTTCGCGCAGGTGGTTACGGATCACGACCGCACTGAGGTTCAGCGTCGCGATCACCAGCACCAGCAGCAAGGCCGTCGCATAAACCAATGGCCGCGCCGCCTCGACGTTGGGGCTCTGGAAGCCGACGTCATAGATGTGAAAGCCCAGGTGCATGATCTTCTGGTCGAGGTGCAGGTAGGGGTAGTTGCCGTTGAGCGGCAGGCTCGGCGCCAGTTTGACCACACCCACCAGCATCAGCGGAGCCACTTCGCCGGCGGCACGGGCCACGGCGAGAATCAGGCCGGTCATCATCGCCGGGCTGGCCATCGGCAGGACCACCTTCCACAGTGTTTCGGACTTGGTCGCACCCAGCGCCAGCGACCCCTCGCGAAGGATTCGCGGAATCCGCGCCAAGCCTTCCTCGGTGGCCACGATGACCACCGGCAACGTCAGGATCGCCAGCGTCAGCGAGGCCCACATCAGGCCCGGCGTGCCGAATACCGGCGCCGGTGCCGCTTCGGGGTAGAAGATCCGATCAAGCGAACCACCCAGGACGTAGACGAAGAAGCCCAGGCCGAACACCCCGTAGACGATCGACGGCACGCCGGCGAGGTTGTTGACCGCGATGCGGATGATGCGGGTCAGTACGCCCTGCTTGGCATATTCACGCAGGTAAACCGCGGCGATCACGCCGAACGGGGTGACGATCACCGCCATGATGATGGTCATCAGCACAGTGCCGAAAATCGCCGGGAAGATGCCGCCTTCAGTGTTTGCCTCACGCGGTTCGTCGCTGACGAACTCCCAGACCTTGGCAAAGTAGAAGCCCAGCTTGTCGAGCGTCGACATGGCGTTCGGGCGATAGGCGCGGACGATCTTGCCGAGGCTGATCTCCTTTTCCTGACCGTCCATGGTGCGCATGGTGATGCTGTCGCGATTGAAGCCGGTGTAGAGCGAGGTCAGCTCGCCCTCAAGCGCCTTGTACTCGGCGTCCCACTGCGCACGCTCGGCATCCAGCTCGGCCTGGGCAGCCGCATCGAGCTGATCATCCAGTTCAAGCTTGCGGGTTTTCAGGCGCAGGCGTTCCAGACCATGGTTGATGCGGCCGATGTCGACCTTCTCCAGCTTGGCAATGTCAGCATGCAGCTCGTCGATGCGGTCAATCCGCTTTTGCAGCTCTGGCCATGCCGCCTCGCCCTCGGCAACCAGCTGGCCGCTCTCCTTGACGTTCAACAGCTCGCCATAGAAGTTGCCCCACTCGCGGCGCTCCAGTGCCACCAGATCGGCCGGCTTGCGCGAGTTGCTCAGCCACTCGCCAACGACCCAGGAGAAATCCGCGCCGTAAACTTCGCGGTTACCGACCTTGAGCAGTTCACGGGTCATGAACTCGCCGCCTTCGACGTCCACCGGCAAGCCGCTGGCCGCCAAGCGTGCACGCGGTACCTCTTCGGCCTGTACCACTTCACCGGCCATTACCCGCGGCTCGGCACCCGGAATCTGGTAGTCGGCGACGATAACGTCGTCCGGCCAGAAATGCTCCAGGCCGCGCACGGCGATCACCGCCAGCAGGCCGAGGGTCATGATCACGGCGATGGAAACGGCGCCGGCGTTCATCCAGACCCAGGGGCTGCCGCTCTTGATCCAGGTTTTCAGCGAATCCTTTTTCACGGATCGATACCTTTGTCGAAAACTTGTCGCAGCCGTCGCCGGCTGCGTTCTGTATTAGAGGCTGGCGTACTTGCGGCGCAGGCGCTGACGGATCAGCTCCGCCAGGGTGTTCATCACAAAGGTGAACATCAGCAGCACCATCGCGGCGAGGAACAGCACCCGGTAATGGGTACTACCCACTTCCGACTCGGGCATTTCCACCGCCACGTTGGCCGCCAGGGTGCGCATGCCTTCGAAGATGTTGGCTTCCATGATCGGCGTGTTGCCGGTGGCCATCAGCACGATCATGGTTTCGCCGACGGCGCGGCCCATACCGATCATCAACGCAGAGAAGATGCCTGGGCTGGCCGTCAGCAGCACCACGCGAGTCAACGTCTGCCAGGGCGTCGCACCCAGCGCCAGGGAACCCAGGGTGAGACTGCGCGGCACGCTGAACACAGCGTCTTCGGCGATCGAGTAAATGGTCGGGATCACCGCGAAGCCCATCGCGATGCCAATGACCAGGGCGTTACGCTGATCGAACGGAATGCCCATGTCGTTGGACAGCCACAGGCGCATGTCACCGCCAAAGAACCAATTCTCCAGGTGTCCACTGACCGCCAGAGAGCCCCAGCCCACCGCCAGGATGACGGGAATCAGCAGCAGGGCTTCCCAGCCATCCGGCACGCTCAGGCGGATATTTTCCGGCAACCGGCTCCAGAACCAGCCGGCCAGAAGGATGCCCACGGGCATCAGCAACAGCAGGCTGAAAATGCCGGGCAGGTGATTTTCCAGGTAGGGCGCGAGGAACAGGCCGGCAAAGAAGCCGAGGATGACCGTCGGCAGCGCCTCCATCAGCTCGATCACCGGCTTGACCTTGCGGCGCAGCGTCGGCGCCATGAAGTAGGCCGTGTATAGCGCGGCGCAGATCGCCAGCGGAGCGGCCAGCAGCATCGCGTAGAACGCGGCCTTGAGCGTGCCGAACGCCAGGGGTGAAAGGCTCAGCTTCGGTTCGAAGTCACCGGTCGCGGAGGTCGACTGCCAGACATAGTCAGGCTCCGGGTAGCTTTCGTACCAGACCTTGCCCCACAGCGCGCTCCAGGAAATCTCCGGGTGCGGATTGTCGATCACGAAACGCTGCAGCTGGTCACCTGACTCGACCAACAGGCGCGTGGCCCGAGGCGACATGGCGGCGACGGCGGCGCCCTCGGCGACCTGCTCGGTCAGCAGCTCGCGATGCGCCGTGCTGTGGAAAATTCCCAGGGTGCCGGCGCTGTCGAGGGCAAGGAAACCCTTGCGGCGTTCTTCAGGAAGAATCTGCGTGATCGGTTGATCGGCCAGCTGGAAGTTGCGCACGTTCTTCAGCTCGGCCTGGCCATCACTGCTGCGCACCATGAACCACTGACCGATGCCGCCCGTCGAGTCACCTACCATCAGCGAGATTCCGCCCAGCAGCGAGGCCACCGTGGTGATCTCACCTTTGCCGCTCAGCAACTTGTAGCGTCCGTTGAGCTGCTTGCGGCGCACATCGAAGACATCGACGCTGGCGCGACCGCTCACCGCGAACAACCACATGTGCCGCGGGTCGATACGCAGCGCCTTGATCGGTTCGGAGAGTTGCGGCAGATCCATGCGCTCCTCTTCAAGCGTTGTTTCACCGGTCATCAGGTTTTCAGTGGATGCGATCTTCAAGGCATGCAAAGCGCCATTCGTCGCGCCTGCGACCATCAGGGTCGAGCCGTTGAGACTGATGCCGGCATGCTCGATGGGCCGCCCTTGCGGGTCGAGGTTCAGCGGCTCCTCACCGAAGGGATAGTCCAGCTGCGGCGTGATGGTCTTTATGCCGTCCGGGTAGCTGACTTTGTAATTGTGCTCGGCAACCAGCACCTGGCCGTTGCTCAGCCCCAGCACCATGCGGCGGTTGCCTGGCGTGTCCTGGCCAACCGAGACGATCTGGCTGCCGGCCGGCAGTGGCAGTTCTACGGTGCGCAGCAACTCGCCAGTGGGTACGCCGAAGAAACGCACGGCGCCATCGCTACCCAGGCGCATCGCCACCTTGTTCTGCTCTTCCACAGCCAGCAGCAGCGGCTCGCCGGCATCGGCCAGCCAGGCTGGCTGCTGCGCTTCACGCGCTTCCAGTTCGGCGCCCTGAAACATGGGCGCCACGACCTGGGCGAGATAAAAGAAAATCAGGGTGATGGCGCCGAGCACCGCGAGGCCGCCAATGGAGACATACCAGCGCGCCAGCTTGTCTTTCAGTGCGCGGATACGGCGCTTGCGTTGCAAGGCAGGGGTATTGAAATCCAGCCGTTGCACATCGGAATTCGCGCTCATGGTCTCGATATCGTTCATGCGAAGGTTCCTGGCCACTCAGGCCGCTTAAAACTGCTGCGCCGCGTTGGCGCGAGTCGTTTCCTGGCTTGATGGCCGGTCGGGCGCCTAATTTAATGCAGCTGTGTGACAGAAAAATTACAGCGAGGTGACGTGACGACGCCCGCCGGCGCAAGGTGCGTGGCGGGCGTCGTACTCAAGCCTTGCAGCGGTCGCTGCAGGCCTGAACGCTGCTGGGTTTAGTCGTTTTGCAGACCCAGGTCGCTGAGGGTCTTGTCGACCACTTTCTTCGGCAGCGGGATGTAGCCGTCCTTGACCACGACTTCCTGGCCCTGCTTCGACAGCACAAGCTTGAGGAACTCGGCGTCGATCGGGCTCAGCGGCTTGTTCGGCGCCTTGTTGACGTAGACGTAGAAGAAGCGAGCCAGCGGGAACTTGCCAGCCAGAGCGTTCTCTTCGTTGGCTTCAAAGGCTTCGCCGCCCTTGGACAGGGGCACAGCGCGGACGCTGGAAGTCTTGTAGCCAATGCCTGAGTAACCGATGGCGTTCAGGGTGCTGGAGATCGACTGCACCACCGAAGCGGACCCCGGCTGCTCGTTGACGTTAGGCTTGAAGTCGCCCTTGCACAGCGCTTCTTCCTTGAAGTAGCCGTAGGTGCCGGAGACCGAGTTACGACCGAACAGCTGGATCGGCTTGCTCGCCCACTCGCCAGTCAGGCCGACGTCACCCCAGGTGGTGATGTCCTTTTCGCCGCCGCACAGGCGGGTGCTGGAGAAAATGGCGTCGACCTGCTCGATGTCCAGGCTCTTGATCGGGTTGTCCTTGTGGACGAACACGGCCAGGGCGTCGATAGCGACCGGCACGGCCGTCGGCTTGTAGCCGTATTTTTCTTCGAAGGCCTGAATTTCGTTGTCCTTCATCGGACGGCTCATCGGGCCGAGGTTGGCAGTGCCCTCGGTCAGCGCAGGCGGTGCAGTGGAGGAGCCGGCGGCCTGAATCTGGATGTTGACGTTCGGGTAGGCGCGCTTGAAGTCTTCAGCCCACAGGGTCATCAGGTTGGCCAGGGAGTCGGAACCGACGCTGGACAGGTTGCCGGAAACGCCGGAGGTCTTCTCATAGGTCGGCAGTGCTGGGTCAACCGCGGCCACTGCGTTAGCAGCGCCTACACCAGCGGCAACAAAGGTCAGGGCCGCCATCAAACGATTCAGTTTCATTCCATGCTCCTAGCAGGGGTGTGTCAGTGTTTGGAACGGGGGCCATTGTCTGCAGGCCGTGTGAACACTCTATGAACTGAATATGACAATCTGGTGACGATACTGAACTTTAGGCCTGTCCGGTCGCTGTCCCTACCTACAGCCGCTATACTCGCCCCGCCCGCACTGCTGCGGGCTTTTTCGCGCAAGAAAAACAAACGCGCCGCGAGTCCAAGCGATGAACGAATACGAACAGGAAGACCCAATCCCGCAGGGCGACCTGGCCTTGCAGCTGACCGCCCTGCCGCGTGAGACCAACGGTTTCGGCGATATCTACGGTGGCTGGCTGGTGTCCCAGATGGATCTGGCCGGCACGGCCATGGCCAGCCGCGTCGCCGCGGGCCGTGTGGCCACGGTGTCCATCGACCGCATGGCCTTCATGGTGCCGGTGGCAGTCGGCGCGCAGCTGTCGTTCTACACCCAGACGCTGGATGTCGGCCGCAGCTCGATCCGCATGCTGGTCGAGGTATGGAGCGACGACCCGCTGTCCAGCGAATGGCGCAAGGTCACCGAGGCGGTGTTCGTCTTTGTGGCCATTGACGGCAGCGGACGCACCCGCCCGGTCACACCGCGCCGCTGAGCGACGGTCACCGCAGCACGTAGCGGTTCTTTCCATCCTGCTTGGCTTGGTACAACGCGGCATCGGCAGCCTGATAGAGCTGCTCGGCAGTCTGCCCAGGCTGCCACATTGCGATGCCAATGCTCGTCGTGGCGCAAGCGCCCTGGGCCGATGCGGGGTGCGGTATGCCACGTTCGGTAAATGCCGACAGCAGCTGCGCCGCTATGGCCTGCGCCGAACTCGCATCGCAGTTGAGCAGCAGCAAGGCGAATTCTTCGCCACCAACCCGTGCCGCCAGGTCCATCGGCCGCCGAGAGAAACGGCCCAATAGCTCGCCAAAGTCACGGATCAGCGCATCGCCAGCCGGGTGGCCCAGACTGTCGTTGTAGGCTTTGAAATTGTCCAGATCCAGCAGTATCAGCGCCAACGGTTGGCGGTCCCGACGGGCCTGCAACAGCGTCTGCCGCAAGGCTGTATCAAAGCTACGGCGGTTGGCCAGGCCAGTCAGCGAGTCGTGCTGAGCGACCCAGCCGAGGAGCTGGCGCACCAGGAACTGCTCACGCTGCGAGTACTCGTGGATATAGCGACTGATTGCTCCGATCAAGAGCAGCAGGACGTAATAACTGACCGCGATCCAGTGCACCTGCATTTCGCTAGACGACAGGATGAGCGCCGCCATCAGGATATCGATCACGATGATCGATGCCGCGCTGATCAGCGCGCGCCAGAAGGTAATGCCGAGAAAGAAGAACGAACAGACGATCAACAGACCCGCACCGTAGCGGAACGCCAGTTCTGGCTGGGAGACCTCGTAGTGGATATCGATGCGCGCAGCGACGATTCCGACCAGCACCAGCAGCAACGGGAACAGGCGGTTGGCAACCAGACGGATTCGCCAGTTAAACAGCGTCATCACGAGAATCGCGACGCCCGGTGCCGCCTCCACCAAGCGCAATAGCGCTAGTTCACGAAGCCACTGCGGATCCGACTCGGCATACAGCTGCCATTCGACATAGTGGTAGCCGGCAACCACGACCAGCAGGAGGCAGGCGCCCAGTACCTGTGCGAAGCGTGCCTGACGTCCCAGGTAACGACGAAACTCGCGCTCCAGGTCTGGCGCAAACAGCAAACCACGAAAGCCTCCGAGCAGCTGTCTGCCATGCGGGGTATCGCGGAAATCTTCAGCGGACTGCTGTTCTAGGGGTTGCATCAGGGTGGCTCATGGTAAGGCGCCGGCAATGATATCACTTGGACATCATCACTACTGATTTCCCGATGAACGTGCAACAGCCGCTTTGACGCAGCGCCAGATACGCCGCGCGTCTCTTGCCGACACCGGCGCGAGGCGCCACTATCGAGTCACCTACATTGTTGGATGTATCGCGTGACCGCCCTTCTGCTCGCCCTCTGGCCTTTATTCGCCCTGATCATTGCCGGCTACTTCCTGCGACTGCGGGACTTTCCCAGTGAGGCATTCTGGCCAGGCGCCGAGCGGATCAACTACTTCGTACTGTTCCCGGCACTGCTATTCAGCAGCCTGGCCACCGCTCCGCTGGACAACCCCGCGCTGCCTCGCCTGGCCGGGGCAGTCATGCTCGCATTGGGGCTCGTGTGGGTGGCTTTATTGCTGCTCAAACGCGTACGCAGCTGGCCGGCGGCCCGCTTCGGGGCCTTTGCTCAGGGCGGCCTGCGTTTCAACACCTATCTCGGGCTGGCGGCGGTGGGCAGCCTGTTTGGTAAGGAAGGACTGGCGCTGGCAGCGCTGATGCTGGCGCTGATGGTACCCACGGTAAACGTGATGTCGGTGTGGGCGCTGACCGCCGAGCGCGGCGTCAGCGTGCGCTCGTTGCTGCTGCCGATCCTGAAAAACCCGCTGATACTCGCCTGCCTGACCGGCGCGCTGGTGAATCTCTCAGGCTTGGGGTTGCCCGGCGGCACCGATCGCTTGTTGAGCCTGCTCGCCGCTGCCAGCCTGCCCCTGGGCCTGTTGTGCGTCGGTGCAGCGCTGAAGCCGCGGGAGCTCGGTGGTGAAATCCCAGCGCTCGGCTGGAACAGCGCCCTGCGACTGCTGGCGGTTCCACTCTTGGCTTATGCGGTCGCCAGGCTGCTCCATCTGCCCGCAATGGAAACAACCATCATCGTGCTGTTCTTTGCCCTACCCACGGCGCCCACCGCCTACGTGCTGACCCGCCAGCTCGGCGGTGACAGTCATCTGATGGCGGGCATCATCACCCTGCAGACGCTACTCGCCGCGGCCAGCTTGCCGCTGGTGCTGACGCTGCTCGAACGCTGACGTCTTTACCAAACACCCGTCATTGCAGCTGTCATTGCGCGGTCGTGGTGAGTTGGCGCCGGGAGACTTCGTCGGATGTGAACGACTCGATCAGCCGCTGATAGTCGCCGCTCTCCCGCAGGGCTTGAAGCCCCCGGTCAAAGCTTTCGATCAGTTGTGCGGCGTCTGGCCGGCTGCGCGGGACGATGAGATGCATCGTCTGACGGCTCAGCACCGAGCCGGAAACATGAAACCGCGACCGAGCCGCTCCGGTTGACTGCAAGGCATGGAGGCCCAGCTGAAGATCGGCCAGAAAGAAGTCATCTCGACCGAGCAACAGCAACAGTGCGCATTCGTTCAAACCCCGCGGCGAATGGCGGACCAGCACCCCCTGATCAACCAGCGACTGGACCGCGACTGGCAGCTGCCAGCCCAGGGGGAGGCAAAGCCGTCTGCCGCTGCTGCCGGCAAGTTCATCGACCTCGACCGCCTCCGTGGCGCGACTGAACAGGTGCTGCTCGGACACGTACAGCGGTGCCGAATAAAGAAACGCCTGCTCGCGCTGTTTGGCCCGGATATAGGGGTATGTCGCGTCGTACTCGCCGCGCAGGGTCATTATGTAGCCCCGCTTCCAGGGCTGCCAGGCAAGCGACGACGCGGTCCCGCTGCGGTCGAGTGCCGCCTGCACCACCGCCGTCAGCATCCCTCCCCCGGACAGCGCTCGTCCCGTGAGCGGGGCGTAGTCATCGCCAGTCACTAGCTGCAGTTCCGTGCCATGCGCGCCGAAACAAACGGCCAGGCTTAACAGCAGAGTCCGGTTCCAAAATCCCTTCATCAACACCCTTGCCGCCCTTGCAAACGAATGGAGCGCAGCCTGCGCCACTATTGAAAGAAACATCGCGATCAGCGAAGCGTATGCCGCTAGCGAACAACCTGGCCGCGCGACAGGCGCAACAGCAGCAGTGCCATGCCCACCCCGGCAGCAACCAACACCAGCATCGGGCCCAGGTAGCCGACCAGCTCCTGCAGCCATGCGAGCAGCGGGCGAACGATCATCAGGCGGGCTTCCTCGCTATCATCCCTGAGCCGATAGGCCCCCGCCTGCCAGATCTCGTAAGCCGATCGAAGTGGCCAGAGACACAACGGCAGCAACAACAGGCACACCCAGAACCCACCACGCCGCCGTGGCCCTAGCAGCCCCCAGGGACGAAAGGCTGCACGAATCAGCTGGAAAAAGCAGAGGCTGTAGTAGGCGGGCAACAGCAAAGCTAACGCGTTGATCCAAGATGGGGCGATCCAGAGCTCGCGCGCCACGAAACCGGTGGCCGTCAGACTGAGCAAGGCCCATACAATAAGAAAGAAACTTTTCATCGCAGGCCCCAGTTGTCGGTTGTCAGTTATCAGCGAATGCCCATCGGAACAGAATCCCTCAAGTCATACGCGCAACCGTTTCACGAAACCGGCTGAGAAACGTCGCAAACAGGCCGGCTTCGAGCAGCCGCGCACGTATCAGAACAGGCTGAGCTGATCGGCGACCGGCTCGCTGATCGGCGACGGCTTGGCCACGGAAGCCGCTTCGGCTCTGTCCATTGCGTCGCTAGACGCCAATCGCTCGGCGAGCCCGGCGGCACGCTCCGCGCGGGTACTCACCGCCTCGGCCAGCCGCGCCGGCTGCGCCCATATCTCAACCTTGCGCTTGGCGCGGGTAATGCCGGTGTAGAACAGCGAGCGCGTCAGCAGCGGGCTGGGTTGTTCCGGCAACGCCAGCAGCACTTCGGCGAATTCCGAGCCCTGACTTTTGTGCACCGTCATGGCGAAGGCGCTGTCGTGGCTCGGCAGGCGCGCTGGGGCGAAGCCGCGATAGTCCTCGTCGCCCTCGAAGAACACCCGCAGTCCCTGCTCGGTTTTCAGACACAGACCGATATCGCCGTTGAACAGGCCCAGCGCGTAATCGTTCTGCCGGACCATCACCGCGCGGCCGGAATACCAGCGTTCGCGGGCGGGCACACCGAGGCGTCGCTTGAAGCGCGCTTCCAGCGCCTCGTTGATGCCGGTGACGCCAAAGGCGCCTTCGCGCTGGGCGGTGAGCGCACGGAAGCCGTTGAAGGCCTCGAACGCGGCGGATGGATCGGCCTGGCGTACTGCCTGTAGATAGGGCGAATAGCCCTGCTCCAGTCGTTCGATCAGCGCGGCGGGGCTGGGCGTTGCGCTCCAGGCGAGGTCCGCGCGCCCTTCCTGCAGCAGCGCGACCGTGCCCTTGGCATCGCCGCTATTGATTCGCCGCGCCAGCTCGCCGATACCGCTGTCGCCGGCGAAACGGTGGCTGTGGGTGAGCAGCACCACCGCATCGCCAAGTCGCGAGCGCGGCGTCTCGACCGCTACGTTCTGCCCGGTAATGCGTTGCAGATCGGCCGCGGCCTGGCTATCGAAACCACGCCCTTCACACAGCTCGGCAAACACCGCACCGGCTTCGACAGCGGCCAACTGGTCCTTGTCGCCGAGCAGGATCAGCCTTGCCGTCGGCGGCAGCGCAGCGACCAGTTTGGCCATCAGCGCCAGATCGACCATCGAGGCTTCGTCCACCACCAGCACGTCCAGCGCCAGCGGGTTGGCCGCATCATGGCGCACCTTCGGGCTGTCGCCGCGACTGCCGAGTAAGCGATGCAGGGTGCGCGCCTCGTCCGGCAGCGCCTCCTTCACCGCATCACTGACCGGCAGGTCGGCCTTGGCGTTGCGGATCGCTTCGGCCATGCGCGCCGCCGCCTTGCCGGTGGGGGCGGCAAGGCCGATGGCCAGGCGTTCGCCACCGGGCTGTTCCAGCAATGCCGCCAGCAGTCGCACCACAGTGGTGGTCTTTCCGGTACCGGGGCCGCCGGAGATCACCGCGAGGCGCCGGCGTACCGCTTGAGCGGCGGCGAGGCGCTGCCAGTCGGGGCTTTGCTGATTGAACGCAAACAAGCGCGCCAGACTGTCACTCAGTTGAGCGTCGTCGACATCCGGTGCGTCCGCCGCGCGGGCCAGTAATTGTACGGCCAGTTGCTGTTCATACGCCTGGTAACGGGCCAGGTAGAGCCTGTCACCGATCAGGGTAAGCGGCGCGTATTCGTCTGGCGCGCCAATCAACGGGGAAGCCTCAAGCTGCGTACGCCATTGAGCCAGCGACGGCAGGCTAAGGTCGGCCTCAGGCCAGGGGCGCTTACCGGCGAATCGTTGGAGCGGCAGGCAGACGTCACCCGATGCCAGCG